>PPYE01356808.1_pt1 | contig 208459 bp, 196 predicted proteins | sample 1559881 | NCBI WGS metagenome assembly PPYE01 (sample SAMN08240022, study PRJNA423297) | Human gut metagenome, whole genome shotgun sequencing project.
ATGTATAGGATATAATATATATGTTATATGCATTGTATAAGTGCATTGATGTGAGAGAAATACAGAAAGGGAAAAGTATGAAAAGAAAGAAAAGTACACAATTGCTGGCAGTAGCGCTGACAGCAGCAATGCTGGCGCAGCCGGTAGGTGCACAGATGGTGTTCGCGGAAGGTAATGCGGATGCAGTGCAGCAGGAGCAGGAAGTAAGCCCGGCGGCAGAGACAACGGGAGCAGTTCTTAAGAGTGGAACGGCAGTAATTCCGGCGGATGCAGACCTGAATCAGGTGAAAGAGATCCTTGGTAAGACATTGGTTGAGAATGCGGATCAGGTGGATCTGAATAGTCTGGAGTGGGAGTATTATTGTGAAGGTAAGACAGTAATAGGAACATCCGGTAATGCATCTTGGGGAAGTATTGAAGGATTTACAAGTGAAACTGGAAAGTATATAAAAACAAAATATACCCATCCATCTTTGGCAACAAATAAAGATGCCACATATCAGGTTCGTCTGCAAGGCACAACAACGGAAGTAACTCTGACAAAGACGCAGAAATTAACTTCAGCTATATCAACAAAAGATAATACAAATGTAAACCTTGTATACAACGAGGACGGAAGCATCAATTATGACGCAGTACGTCAGAATATCTTCAATACAGTTGTAGAATCTACAACTCCGAAGCTGACGGTCAATGATGTAACGATTGAATATTATGCAACTGTAACAACAGTAGTAGGTGATAGAAAAGAATGGATGCCGTTAGAAGGTGGAACGAGTGGAACACTAATTCCTCTGAACTACCCGGCAATGGAAGAAGGAACCCAGAAGATTAAGATTTCTTATGCTGGAACGGATACATATTCCGGAGCAAGTGCAGAAGCAACGGTTAATATCGGTATCGGCAAAGAGCAGTCAGAGATCGCATTCAAAAAGAATCCGACGATCAAGCTTGTATATAACGATGATCTTACAGTAGATTATGCGGCAGTTAAAGAAGCGATCATGAATGATGTCATCGACGCTAAGAACAGCAGACCGGAAGGATTATCACTTGATAACCTGACAATCGAGTACTATGCAACAGCGACAACAGGAGCAGCAATGGGTTTTGGAAACGCATGGGCACCGATCGAAGGCGGCAAGATTAACGGTCTTACATATCCTGGAATTCCGGAAGGAACACAGAAGATCCGTGTTACATATGCAGGAGACAAAGAGAATGCTGCCGTAACAGCAGAGACAAATATCACGGTAATAGATCGTGAACAGTCAGCATTCAATCTGAATGAACCGGCAGAAGGAGCTGCTTCTTATGAAGTTCCGATGGCATTTAACGAGGATCAGACATATGATTATGATGCCACAGCCAAAGCAATCTACAATGCAGTTGTAGCATCTACAGTTCCGGAGAATCTGACAGCAGACGATGTAACAATCAGATACAACGCAGGAACAGATCTGATTAAGAACTGGCAGCCACTGAATACAACAGACTGGACAAGCACATTTACGAAATTCGGACCTGGCGAATGGACGATTCAGTTCTCTTGGGCAGGTAATAAAGAATACAAAGGTGCAACAACAGAGGTAAAGGTTAATGTAACAGACAACCGTCTTGCAAGTGCCATTGTATGCAAAGAAGGCGTATCGTTTACTTATAACATGGATGCAGCTGTAATGAAGCAGGCAATCTTTGACAACGTGATTGACTGGGAGAACAGTACACTTCCTGCAAAAGATACATTGACTGTGGATAACTTCACGATGGAATATTTTGGAAGCAATACACTTGCCGGTGATATCGACGGCGGAGTGAAACAGTGGGCACCGATCGAAGGTGGTACCGTAACACTTCTGACCTATGCACAGATGGGAGCAGGAGAGCAGAAGATCCGCATTACTTATAAAGGAAATGCGCAGTATCGCCCGTCAGCACAGACAGAAAGCACAGTAACGGTTAATAAAGCTAAGGTAAAAGTAAAAGTAAAATCAACCAGCATTTATGCAGGTGCAACGCTGCCGGAAGACTTTGTAACAATGAATCCAGCAGATAAATTCGATGTATACACAGTATACGGTGGACTGACAAGCAATGCGAACCTGTCACTTTATCTGGATCTTCCGGACAAATATACGAACAGTGCGGTTCTGAAGTTGTTAGATCCGATTGTAGAGAAACTCTATGGAAAGACATTTACACAGATGATGAACGATGGAATGACAGTAGGAGAACTGAGACAACTGCTCAGTACACAGGAACTGTTAGACCTTCTTGAGAAGCTTCATATTGACACAGGTACATTTGGACAGATTCTTACAATAATCAATAAGATGCCATCCGTTGCAGATTCTGTAAGAGTATCATTCGGTACACCGAACCATGCAGGTCTCTATACAGTAACAGCAGTTACAGATAGTAAGAACTACGAGACAGGTGTAGGCATCGGAACACTTCTTGTGAAGATGCGTTCTAAGGGCGTGAAGCTTAATTGGAATGAGAGATTCGTAAACGGAAAGATTACTGCAGAAAAAGCAAAGAATTTTGATTTCAAAGCAACACTTTCAGCAGACGGAGCTGTAACGATCGCACAGGATAATGTACACTATCTGTATTCAGGATTCACAAGCAAATGGAAGATCTATTCCAGCACAACAACTCCTCCGACAGAGCCGGGAAGTTATGTGATGACGGTAGTAACACTTGGTGGAGATTATCAGGCAGCACCGATCAAACGTGGATTCAAGATTACAAAATAAATTGCAAAATAATATTGTAAAGCGGCCCCTGGTTTTACCGGGGGCTTTTTGTATCGTAATCAAGAAACAATTAAGATATAATATATCTATGTGGTGGAAATGATACGAAAGCTAGATATTAAAATTAGATATTATATGAGATTAAGGGACGATAGAGATAAGGGTTGACAAAGAATTTGTGCTCCGGGAAGGCCGAGAAGAAGGACTCCGGACAGGAATAAACTATGGAGAACTACAAAATCTAGTTAGAATGGTGCTCAAAAAAATGCGAAAAGACGTCTCATGTGAAATAACCGCGGAACTCTTCGAAGAACCGGTAGAAAAGATCCGAAAGATATATGAAGTAGCGGAGAAATATGCGCCGGAATATGATATTGAGTCAATTTGCCGAGAACTGGCGGCATAAAGTGCTTTGGTTACACCGTAAGGGAATGTCCTTGTACCTTACCGGTGGATTTGGTATAGTATAAGGTATTATTCTGTAAAGGAGGCTCGTGATGAAAGAGACAGGAGAATCCGGATCAACAAAGAATAAAACCGTTATATTACTTCTGATCATTCTTTTGACCCTGTTATGGTTTGTCGGAGAGATTCTGGTTTCTTACCATTGGATGAAAGTGAATCGGTATCCGGTGCAGGTACGGAATCTGCGGTATGCGGATACGGTTACAGATGCAGGATTCAAGATGGTGGTGATTTCGGATCTTCATGATCATGAATTCGGGAAAGACAATGAGAAGCTGATCCGGTGTGTAAAAGAACAGGATCCGGAGATGATCATTCTGGATGGCGATATGCTGAATGAGGATTCGAAGAGTGACGAGGTGCCGGTCAGACTGGTAAAAGGTCTGGCAGAGATTGCGCCGGTGTATTATGCGCTTGGGAATCATGAACTGGATTATATCGGCACTGCAGAAGGGAAGAAGATGCAAAAGCACCCGGAGAATTCCGAATTGGTGAAGGATCTTACAGATGTCGGCGCATGTGTGCTGGAAGAAGGTTACCGGGACGTGGAGATCGGTGGATGTAAGGTGCGCATCGGTGGGATGTATGAATATGCATTTGCTCTGGATGGAGATAACAGTGCAGAGAATCTGACAGGTAATGTACGGGATTTTCTGGAGGAGTTTCAGAATACAGACCGGTACAAGATTATGTTGTGCCACAGACCGGATAGTTTTGTATTCGGTGATGCATCCGATTACTGGAAGATCGATCTTGTGATCAGCGGACATGATCATGGAGGACAGGTAGTCATTCCATTCAAGGGAGGACTATATGGTGGTGATCAGGGATGGTTCCCGCCATATGTGCATGGACTGTACCGGACAGGAAGGATCCGGCTGTTCGTGACGAGTGGATTAAGCAGTGAGAAACAGAAGCTCCCGAGATGGAATAACCGGCCGGAGATTGCGGTGCTTAACGTACACTGATCAGAGGGATGAAGAGGTAAAAAGATGGTTAGAAGGACAGTCGTTCCGGTGATGTGTCATCAAAGATTACTGCGGACAGTGTGTTGGACGGAGATCTTACATCAAATATCAAGTATTCACTGGAGAAGACGGTCAATACGCAGGCTGCGGGTGAGTATCCGATCGAGTTCAGGGTTATGGACCGCGGCGGGAATACAGTGTATCTGAAGACGCAGATCAGTATTTCCGATAAAAGTTATGCAGGGATTGATGTGAAATTAAAAGATTATCTGATCTACCTTTCTGTCGGAGATGCATTTGATCCAAATGCATACTTTGATTCGGCAGATAAAGAAGGCGAGCTTACGGTGCAGTCGAATGTAAATACTGCAAAGGCAGGATCCTAAAGAGTATAATAAGATAAAAAAGAACCCGACACGGCTGTCATATCATGATAGCGTGCGGGTTCCTTTGGTTTCACATGCATTATTCTGATGCCGAATGGGATATCAGAAATTTGTTGAATAATTTGACAATCTGACTCCGCTTACGTAAGGTCAGTGGAATACAGTCATCGTTGGTTAATTGAATCTCGGTATCCAGAATGTCCTGAATATAGTTCATGTTTACAAGATAGCTGCGATAACAACGGATAAAAGAATTGTCATTCAGCGTGCTCTCGATATGATTTAACGCCATGTTGGTTTCGTAAGTTTTTCTGGAAGTATGTATCATGCATTTTCTTCCAATGCTTTCAATATAAAAAATCTCAGAAACCGGGATGTGATATAAAAGCCGGTTGGAATATACATTGAGTGTATGGGTTGAAGGGAATATCGGAAGCAAAAGTCTGGTAAAGACTTTCTCAAAATCTTCTTCTCTGATTGGCTTCAGAATGTATCCTTCAACTCCAAGATTATAGCTTGCCAGGCAATGTTCAGTGCTTTTGGTCGTGAAGATAATTATTGGAGGGTTTGGACCATCTTTCAATTGTCTGGCAGCCTCTATACCATCTGTCCCCGGCATTAAAATTCCCAAAAAAATGAGGGAATATTCTTTCGGGGATGCTAACAACTCGTCTGTTGAAGTAAAGGTATCTACTTCTAATAATGCATGATTGAGCATATGATTCTTAATATTGGCGTCCAAGAACTCACTAATACGTGTTATGTCGGTATCATATCTATCGCAAATTGCAATATTCATATATAGCCCCCTTCCCGAACAGATAAAACGTATTTTTATATAAATATAAATGGAATATGCTCTATGTAATTATAATATAACATAGATTAAGAGTGAAAAGATAGAAAAATGATACAAATGGACAGTAAATGGAATATATTAACAGAAAAATATAAGAATTTGGAGCAATCAAACAGAAAAATATAAAATTAATGCGAAGATTTGTCGAAAAACGTAGAAAAATTAAAGCAATATTTTGATGTTGCAGGAAGAAAACCGCGATGGTATGATAAAAAAGAAATTGAGTACTATTTAATGTATACATAAAAAACAATGCGAAGGATGTGCTGAGAATTGTACCATAATTTGCGAAAAAACGGGACGGACGGAGTGCGGATAGAGAGAAGCAGGATGAGGAATATGAAAGTTGTAGATACAAGAGAATATGTTGGTATGCTTAAGGAACTGACGGAAGAGGGAAAGGAAGTCAGCATGCTGGTCTTTGGAAGCAGTATGGCACCGTTTCTGATCCATGCAAGGGATATGATATATTTCAAAAAGCCGGACAGAGAGCTTCAAAAAGGTGATATTGTATTTTTTCGGAGAAAGAGCGGGCAGTTCGTCATGCACCGGATATGGAAGATCAGGCCGGAGGGGTATTATATCGTGGGCGATGCACAGACACAGATAGAAGGACCGGTAAAGAGAGAGCAGATATTTGCTCTGATCACCAAAGTCAGAAGAAAAGAAAAGTGGCTGGAGCCGGGAGATTTCTGGTGGGAATTCTTCGAGCATGTATGGCTGCATATGATTCCGCTCCGCCGGGGGATTATGTGGTGTTATGCGAAGGTGATTAAATGATAAAATATTTTGTATTGTTTTAGGTGCTTTCCTTGCATTTTAAAAAACAGATGGATATAATGGGTTAGTATAAAAGGGAAGGAGTGGTATCATGATTTTAGTAGATAAAAGCATAAAGGAACGCTCCGGAGAAATTTTTTGCGAGGGATATGCGGAAAAATATGTAAATGCAATTTCCTATGACCTTCACATTAAAGGTGTAATTTGCGATGATGCCTTAAAGGATAGTTATACATTACATCCGGGAGAATTTATATTTGTTCAGACAAGGGAAATGATACATATGCCGAAAGATCTTATAGGAAGGATTGGAGAAAAGAATTCCCGTATAAGACAGGGGTTGTCTGTGGCAGGTCCGCATTATTATCCAGGGCATAAAACATATATTTATTTGAGGATTCAGAATATAACATGTGCCAATATAACTATAAGGGAAAATGACAGTATTGCGCAGATAATTTTTGAACAATTAGAGTCAGTTCCGGAAAAAGCATATGATGAACAGGAAGATGCATCATTTAATGATGAATATCAGTATCGCGGACTGGCAAATTACCGGGACGAATATGAGGCTCGAACCGAAGAATTAAAGAAGGCAAATGAATCTCTGGAAGAAAAAGAAAATCATATATATGCTAATATTCTTACATTTATGGGAATCTTTGTTTCGATATTTTCTTTAATTATGGTTAATTTTTCAAAGATTACGAAAGGAACGTTGACCAAGGGATTTATAGTACCGATGAATCTTTCGCTCGGAGTGGTTATTGCACTTTTTATGGGATTGATTTTGATATTTCTTAATAAGGCAAAGAGCAAAGGATTCCTGATAGCATATATTGTAATCTTAATAATATTAATTATAATGCTTTTAGTTGCACTATAAAGATAAGGCAGAGTTTTTTGTGACAGTATTTCATGAAAAACTCTGTTTTTTTAACAAAAGTAAAAAGTGACCCGGTTGCATACAGACGGCGGCAATGCTATGATGGAACAATAAAATCAAGGAGAAAAGTTATATGAAGATTGTAAAGGAATTTATATTAAGGGAGATCGCAGGTGAATGTGTACTGGTGCCGACGGGGGCAACTTCGCAGGAGTTCAATGGAATGATCACGATCAGTGATACGGCTAAATTCATCTGGGAGAATATCGAAAAGGTGGATAGCCTGGAAGAGATGATCCAGATGGTGCTGGATACATATGAGATTGATGAAGAGACTGCAAGAAGGGATACGATCGCTTTTGTCGGTGCGCTTGTGGAGAATGGCTTTATTGAGTGTACGAGGGAAGATGGAACATGGTAGAACAGAATGAGTCAATCACCCGCCTGTACAGGATCGGGCATACGGAGATTGAGATTACGGCTCCGTTATCTATGAAAAGTCCGCGGAATCTGGAAAAATTCCGGACCGGGCAGGCAAAGAGGACGGATGATGAGGTCATCCATTATCAGGTAGAGATGACAGAGAACCTTGATGAGATCAAAGAAGATCTTCTGGGGAAAAAGACGGGAAGAGTGATCTACCGTGATAATCTTACGGTATTTCAGACGTCGGGCGGGGAATGCCGCTTTATTAATTTTCTTGGAATGGACTGGCATTATGCGGTGAGCAGCCAGGAGGGTGCAAATCAATATCATGTCTGGTTTGTTCCCGAAGTGGCAGAGATGCTTGACCAGGATACGGTATACCTGGCGGCCTTCTCGCTGGAAAAGCAGGCTATTAAAGATCATTCGATGATACTGCATTCTGCATATATGTGTTATGAAGATACGGCAGTGCTCTTTTCTGCGCCGTCTGAGACGGGAAAATCCACGCAGGCAGGATTGTGGGAAAAGTACCGTGGGACATGGACGGTGAATGGCGACCGTTCGCTTCTTATCCGTGAAGAAGATGGATGGTACGCGAATGGATGGCCGGTCTGCGGAAGCTCAGAGATCTGTAACAATAAGTCCTATCCGGTCAGAGCAATCGTTATGCTGTCACAGGCGAAGGAGAACCGTATCAGCCGTCTGAAAGGGCTTGAGGCTCTGCGGAAAGTAATGGAACAGATTACGATCAATGCATGGAACAGCGAGTTTCAGATACAGGCAATGGATGAGCTTGAGATTTTACTGAAGGAGGTTCCGGTATATCATCTGGAGTGCGACATATCCGAAGATGCGGTGAGATGTCTGGAAGATGTACTTGCCGGTGGACGAGGAGAGGAATAAATGCAAGAAAATAATGATAAAAATCAAGGAAAGAACGGCCTGTCTTTCGAGTCTCTGGATATTCTGATCGCGAAGTGGAAGGACGGGACATTTTCGGAGATCATTGATGACTGGAAATGGATATTCAGCTACAGTGTCCGGTATAAGTGGGCAATCGTGTTCTATACGATCCTTGGTATCTTCAGTACTTCTATGGGACTTGTCAGTAGTGTGGCGGGGAAATATCTGATCGATATCATTACCGGGTATAAGACGAATAAACTGATGATCCTGATCATTGTTATGGTAGGAAGTTCATTGTTCAGCCTTCTGTTCAGCAGCATTATCAGCCGTATCTCGGCCAAATTAAGTATTTATATCAATAATGATATCCAGGCGGATATATTCGATAAGATTGTGGATGCCGACTGGCTGGAGATCAATAAGTATTCCAACGGGGATGTGTTGAACCGCTTCAACGGAGATATCGGAACGGTCAGCAGTAATGCGATCAGCTGGCTCCCGACGATCGTGATCGCAATCTATAATTTCATAGCGACATTTCTGGTTATTCTTCATTATAATGCGGTGATGGCAATTCTGGCACTGGCAAGCGCACCGTTCATGCTTCTGATGTCGAGGTTCATGATCAAGAAGCAGCGAGAATATAGTCAGAAGACCAGGGAAATGAGCAGTAAGCTGATGACGTTCGAGGTGGAAGCATTCTACAATTTTGATACGATCAAATCATTTGGCATCGCACCGCATTACAGCCGGTTAATGCGCTGGTGGCAGGGCAAATTCAAAGATGTCAGTCTGGAGTACAATATGTTCTCCATCAAGACCAATATCCTGTTGTCGGTTATGGGCACGGGTGTGGAATTTATTGCGTTCGGATATTGTCTATTCTTACTGTGGACCCATACGATCACATACGGAACGATGACATTATTCCTGCAGCAGAGAAGTAATCTGTCGGGCGCATTCAATAACGTGGTTTCGATCATCCCGTCATTTCTAAATAGTTCGGTGTCGGCACACAGAATCCGAGAGCTGGTAGAGCTTCCGAAAGAGGTGCATGTCAGTGAGAGTGAGGAGCTGGATCCGTTCGCAGAAGATGGATTCGAGGTGCTGATGAAGGATGTGAATTTCGCATACGTAGAAGGGACAAGAGTTATTACGGATTCGTATTTTAAAGCGTGTCCGGGTGAGATCGTGGCACTTGTGGGACCTTCCGGAGAAGGAAAGACGACGATGATCCGTCTGATCCTTGGACTGATCCGTCCGCAGGAAGGAGAGGCTGTGATCGTTGCATCCAACGGAAGAGAGATCGTCCTGAATGCGGAGACGAGACATTTCTTCGCCTATGTACCTCAGGGAAATACGATCCTTTCCGGTACGATTGCTGAGAATATGCGGATGGTCAAAGAAGATGCTACGGATGAAGAGATTATCGAGGCTTTGAAGATTGCCTGTGCATGGGAATTTGTAGAGAAGCTTCCGGATACGATTAACAGTGCGCTCGGAGAACGTGGACGCGGTCTTTCGGAAGGACAGGCACAGCGCATCTCTATTGCACGTGCAGTTCTTCGTAATGCACCGATCCTTCTGTTAGACGAGGCGACGTCGGCGCTGGATGTAACAACGGAGCGAAAGGTACTGCGTAACATTATCGAGCAGAAACCGAACAAGACCTGTATCGTGACGACACACAGACCAAGTGTGTTGAATATGTGCCAGAGGGTGTACCGTGTTATGGAGACGAAGGTTACGGAATTGGACGAGGAAGAATCAAGCCGGATGGCGATAGATTTCTAATTAGTACAAGTAATTATTAGTAGAATGTGCATAATCACGCATAAAAGTGTAATAAAACGACGTGAAATGACAAGTAAACAGTATTGAAAATATTAAAAAATGTAGTTATAATTATAGATAATAAGAATTGTCTATAACAATAAGGATTTTAGTATTGAATTTAGCATTAGACTTTTATATAATAGAGTAATATAGACAGAGGTTTATGGGTAACAAGAGTAAAATAATAAAAGGAGTGTATAAGTATGAAGAGGGCGTATGTTAGACCTACTATGGTAGGCGAAAGATTTGTAGCTAATGAGTATGTAGCAGCTTGTGGCGATAAAGAAAAGGTGTATAAATTTAAATGTGATGCTGGCGGTGGTAAAAGTGGAGAGGTATATCTAGAAACTAATAATATAAAGGGATTCCAGCCATTAGGCGATACGTATCTAAGTTCGTATCATGCTTGTGGGATAACACATGATGCGAGTACTGCAGATAAATTTTTGGATGGCTATTATGTGAGAGGATTGAAGGTGACGCCGGTTAAAGTATGGCGTGGAGAAAAGGGTGATAATACTCATTGTACAACAAAGATTAATATAAAAGAGTGGGAGACAGCAAAGTCATAAAAAATAAATCTATATACATATCGAAAAAGAACCGGATTCCCGGTTCTTTTTTAAAATCTGCAGGAAATATCGAGGAACCAATATGGAATTAATGGAAGATGGAACGACAATAGAGCAACAGATGTTTGCAATGGCGACAGAGAAGAAAGTGCCGTTATATGGAGTGCTGGAGTTGCTGCCGCTTTGTAATCTGAACTGTGATATGTGTTATGTGCGTATGAGCAGAGAAGAGATGGAAGAGGTGGGAAGGCTGCGCACGATGGAAGAATGGACGAAAACGGCAGAAGATATGATGAAAGCCGGGACGTTATTTGTTCTTTTGACAGGTGGAGAGCCACTGCTGTATCCACATTTCCGCGAGTTATATCAAAAACTCCGTGAACTGGGGATGATTATTACGATTAATACGAATGGAACGCTGATCGATGAGGCGTGGGCAGATTTTTTTGCGGAAAATAAACCAAGAAGAATCAATATTACATTATATGGTGCAAGCAATGAGACCTATGAGCGTTTGTGCCACTATCCGGGAGGATTCGATAAGGCGGTGAACGGCATCCGGCTTTTGCGTGAGAGGAACATTGATGTGAAAGTGAATGGAAGTCTTGCAAAGGCGAATGTGGATGACAGGATGAAGATCATAGAGCTTGGTGAATCACTGGATGCTCCGGTGAGGATCGATACTTATATGTATCCGTCTGTGAGAGAACGAAATCATGCGTATAATAATCAGGCCAGACTGGATCCGGAGATGGCGGCAAAAGCAAGAGTGGAAGTTTTGCAAAGAGAGATGGGAGAAGAAGTATTTGCCCAATACCGCAAGATCCAATTAGACGAAGCAGAGAATACTCCGGAAGGAGAGGCAGTTCCGGGACAGATGGCATGTCGTGCCGGTAAGAGTTCTTTTGTGGTGAACTGGCAGGGCGAGATGCGTTCCTGTGTGGTACTGGATAAGCCAAGCATACCGCTTCGGGATGTGGAGTTTGAGGAAGCGTGGAAGTTTACAAAAAAAGAAACAGAGAGTCTTAGAATTTCGGCCAGATGCAGTAGTTGTAAGCTTAGAAAGGTATGTAACACTTGTGTGGCAGCGGCAATTGCGGAGACCGGAAAGGCAGACGGCGTACCGGAATATCTGTGCAGATACACAGAAGCAACGGTCAGATATCTGAAGGAGACAAGTAAGAAATAGTAATGAAATAGTAAGTATCGTTTTCTTTACTCCATAATTTGAAAATGATATAATAAAAAAGACTATAAATTACAAAGGATGATGAGATGATAGATATACATGCGCATATACTCCCGGGGATTGATGACGGAGCCGAAGATATGTATGATACGCTGGAGATGGCACGTATGGCAGCAGACAGCGGAGTGGACAGGATCATAGCGACCCCGCATTGCAATATCCCGGGAATGTATGGGAATTATTTCGGAAGAGAATATATTGACAGATATGAAAGTGTGGTCAGAGCGGTCAGAAAAGAGAAGATCCCGATAGAGATCCTGCCAGGAATGGAAGTATTTTCGACAGAAGACCTTCCGGAGCTGATCGTGAATCATAAGATCATGCCGCTTAACCAGAGCCGGTACATACTGATGGAATTTGCATTTGATGAAGATCCTGAATTTGCGGATTCTATTCTGAAGAGAGTTGAAGAAGTCGGAGCAAGACCGGTGATCGCCCATGCGGAAAGGTATGAATTTATACAGGATTATCCGCAGATCGCGTACCGCTGGTTCAGAAAAGGATATGTGATTCAGGCGAATAAGGGAAGCTTCCTCGGAAGATTCGGAGGAGGACCGAAGCGTGCGGCCGACAGTCTTTTGCGGCATAATCTGATTTCTGTGATCGCAAGTGATGCACACAGCCCGCTTCAGAGGACGCCGTATATGATGGATGTGTATGAAGAACTGAGCCGGGAGTATTCCGAGAACCATCTGGATGTGCTGTTTCAGTATAATCCGGCAAGGATCTGTGACAATCGGGAAATCCTGAGATTAGAACCGGTCCCGTATTCCGGACGGCAACAGCTATATTAACAATAAAGGAGAAGAATTATGAGGAGACTAAAAATAGCAGTATGCCTGATATTTGTGGCATCCTGTGTCATATTTGCCGGATATACTGTGAAGTCCAAGATGTTGGAAGACCATACACCGCCGGTGATCACATGCAAGGATAAGACGGTGACACTGAGTGTGCAGACCGATCAGAAGAAGCAGAAGAAAGCACTTCTGAAAGGTGTCAAAGCAGAAGACAACCGTGACGGTGACCTGACATCGTCTGTACGTATCGCTTCGATGTCGCACTTTATTGCGCCGGGCAAGCGTACCATTACGTATGTGGTATTCGATAAGGCGAATCAGGTAGGGACACTGGAAAGAACCGTACAGTACAAAGATTACACGCCGCCGAAGATCCATCTGAAGGCACCGCTTAGATATTCGACAACAGAGGTGGGGAAGGCGAACCTTACGGAGAATCTGAAGGCAGAGGATTGCCTTGACGGTGACCTGACCAGTCAGATACGTACCAGTCTGGATGATGGTATGTATAATGCAGCTGCAGGAATTTACAAAGTGACCGTACAGGTAAGTAACAGTGCGGGTGATGTGTGTTCAGTGCCTCTCGAAGTGACCGTAACAGAATCCGGTGACAGACAGGAGCAGATGAAAGAATATCCGGTATTATCGGATTATATCGCATATACAACAGTAGGACATGAAATCGATCCGATGTCTTATGTCAAAGGTATGGAGATGAATGGTGCAACATATACGTATGCGGATGACGGAGAAGCTCTTGCAGGTACAAGAGAAGCAATCAGTGTGAAATCAGAAGTGGATTATTCCAAAGCAGGGGTTTATCCGGTGGAATATTCTTATACGGCAGAGGGATCACCGACTGCGGTGACAAAGTTATTCGTTGTGGTACAGGATCAGGAGGGAACACAGGATGGAAAGTAATAATAGAAATGACATGCCGGCATTTATGGATACTGACCTGGATCCGTATACTCTTGTGCATGATATAGTGTCCAACTGGTGGGTGATCATCCTGGGGGCAATTGCGGGAGCGTTGTTAACTTATGTAGTTGTAAGCAGCAGGTATGTTCCGGAGTATACAACGCAGGCGACATTTGTGGTGGCATCCAGAGGCGATGCGAATGCGTACAGTAATCTGAGCTCGGCCAACACAATGGCGAAGACATTTGAGAAGATATTAAAAAGTAACATTATGGAGAAGAAGATCTGTGAGAAGCTGAAGGTGGAAGAGCTGGATGCAGACATTCATGCAAAGGTGCTGGAAGGTACCAATATGCTGGTCTTAAGTGTGACGGCAGATACGCCGAAGGATTCCATAGATATTATCCGTACGGTCATGGATAACTATAGCAGCGTATCGCTGTATACGGTGGGCAGTGCGGTTATGGATGTGCTGGAGGAGCCGAAAGTCCCGTATACACCGGATAATCCGCTGGATGCAGGCGGACAGGCTAAGAAGGGCGGACTTGTGGCAGGAGCACTGGTGCTCATCCTCCTCGGACTGTTCTCTTATATGAAGAATACTATTAAACAGGAGAATGAGATCGAGAAGAAGCTGGATGCCAGAAGTCTCGGAGCCATCAGTTATGAATGGAAATATAAGACGATCCGGGATATATTCCGGCGTAAGAAAAAAGCGATCCTGGTTGATGATCCGGTAGCAAGCTTCCGGTTCGTGGAAAGTTATAAGAAACTGGCGGCCAAGGTAGAATACTGGATGGCAAAGAATGAAAAGAAAGTCCTCGTGGTAACCAGTGTATCTGAAAATGAAGGAAAATCTACGGTTGCCGCCAATCTGGCGATCACGCTGGCAGAACAGTCCAAGAGGGTACTGCTGGTAGATGGTGATATCCGAAGACCGTCGCAGTTCCTGATCTTTGGTATGGAGCCAAAAGAGGAGAATGAACTGGGAGAGTATCTGAGAGGAAACGGATCTCTTGCGGATGTCATGGTTCCGTGTACCAGAAAGCATATGTTGTTCATGGGTGGAAAGAACTGCTATTCCTCATCGACGGAGATGCTTAACTCGGAGTCATTTTTTAAGCTAATGGCTGCATGCAGGAAATTTGTGGATTATGTGATCATTGACACACCACCGGCAGGAATCATCGGAGATGCGCAGATATTTGCACATTGTGCAGATGCGGTTATGATCGTGGCAAAGCAGAATTATATGCTGGCTGAAGACATCAATGAAGTAATGGACGCTTTCCGTGACAAGGAAGGTAAGGTACTGGGAGTTGTACTGAACGGTGTAAGATCGTTCTCCGGCCTGGTGGACAGTCCGGTGGGACATTATTATGGTAAATACAGCAAATACGGACGTTACGGCAATTATGGAAGAAGTAAAGGAATGTAGAGTATATGGGCGATTATAGAGACAAATCAGGAAGTGAACGTGTAGATGCGCCTGAGAAGATTGATCTGACGAATATTATGTTGGATGTTTATCATGGTGTGAAGAGGCTGTGGTGGCTGCTCATCGGGCTTATAATTATTTGCGCAGTACAGTCTTATTTCTCGGTGAGTACCAGTTATCAGTCAAAATATGTGGCATCGGCAACAGTGTCGGTGACATCTGTCGGCGGCATGGACTATGTGAATGCACAGTCTGCCCAGCAGATGGCGGAAGTGTTCCCGTATATTCTTACCAGTGGTGTACTGAAGGATGTAGTTGCTGAGGACATGGGGCTTGATTCCATGCCGGGATCGATCGATGTTAAAGCGGATGACGGAACGAATCTTCTGACAATATCCGTATCGGGAAATGATCCGCAGATGGCATATAAGACGTTAAAATCAGTCATAAAGAATTATCCGAAAGTTGCGGAATTCGTACTTGGAGAGACCAAGCTTACGATTCTGGATGAGACCGGTATCCCGACAGATACCAAACGTGTGGAGGTTATACGTGGATCTTACAAGCGTGGAGCTTTAAAAGGTGCGATCATAGGTTGTGTGATTCTTCTGCTGTATGTGCTTTCCAGAAGGACTGTGAAGTCAAGAAAGGATCTGAAGAAGAATATCAATCTGCAGGATCTGGGAAGTATCCCGTATGTCCGCACGAAAAAGCGTAAAAAAGAGACATTTTATAATTCAGTGAGCCTGTTAAATGAAAGAATCTCCATGAGTTATCTGGAAGCGATAAGAAAGCTTCGTATCCGTATTATGAAAGATGTGGAGAAAAAGGAATACCAGACCCTGCTTGTTACGAGTTCGATCCCGGGAGAAGGTAAGACGACACTTTCGGCGAATCTGGCAATTTCCATTGCACAGCAGGGAAAGAAAGTACTGCTGGTCGACTGTGATCTTAGAAATCCTTCGATTGCGGGAGTGATGAACGAGCAGGAACCACATCCGGGACTTGGCTCGGTTCTTAAGAAAGAAGTGCCGTTATCTGAAGCAATTACCAATGTAAAGCTTCCGAAGGAAAGAACGAATGAGAACGGAAGCCTTCATGTCATTTTCGGCGGCGCACCGGATGGAGAGAATTCGCTGTTGATAGGAAGCGGACGTATGAGAGCACTGATCAAAGCTCTGAAGTCAAAATATGACATTATCATCCTGGATACTGCGCCATCCGAACTTCTGGCAGATGCACCGCTTTTGGGCAAATATGTAGATGCGGCCCTTTATGTGATCCGCTATGATTATACGAAGCTTCGCGAGATCAGAGAAGGTGTAGAAAGCCTTGCATTAAGTGGAATCGATATGCTGGGATATGTGTTCAATGGTGATAATTCATCCGGCGGACAAGGATACGGCTATGGATACAGACGTTACGGCAATTACGGCAGTTATGGAAGCCACTACGGAAGTTATGGTAAATACGGAGCTTACGGTCACTATGGCAAGATGGAAAAAGGTTCGACGGACAAGTTTGGCCGTGTGATCAAGGACTAGGGGGACACAGACAGATGAAGTTTTTTCGAAAACACAAAAAACGTAAGATTGCAGGAATTATAATATTATTGATCGTATTGCTGATTGGCGGTATCTACGGGTCGATCTGGTGGAAATTCTATGGGGACTCTGTAGGGGTTGTGTCGGCAGACAAAGTAGATCCGAAAGCAAAGAAAGTTAAGATCGCCAAAGAAAAGAGAAAAGACAAGGATGTATATAATGTCCTTCTGGTAGGTACGGATTCCAGAGATCCGGATGCGGACCGGGGACGTTCGGATAGTATGATGATGGTATCCTTTAACAAAAAAGAAGGAAAATCAACAGCAATCTCATTCCTGAGAGACTCGCTGGTTGATATTGACGGACATGGAAAGAGCCGTCTGGGCCATACTTATGCATACGGCGGAGTGGGACTTACGATCAACACGATCAATAAGACATATGATCTTGATATTCAGAATTATATTACGATCAGCTTTGATGATCTGGTAAATGTAATCGATGAGATTGGTGGTGTGACCGTATTCATCAGTGAAGAAGAGGCTGCTTATTACAGAGAGAATGGTATGCCGGATATTCAGGCCGGAGATGTGACACTGACCGGAGCCCAGGCACTTGCGCATGCGAGAAACCGTACACTGGGCAATGATTTTGAAAGAACAAGGCGTCAGAGAAGTGTAATGTATGGAATCTACCGTAAGATTATGGAGAAGAAGGATCCAAGTGCGTTACTGCCTCTGATCAATTACGCTGTAAATCATGTAAAGACGAATATGAGTGTATCGGAGATGTACTCTATGGCAAAAGATGTTCTGTCGGTAGACGATCTGAAGATGCAGCAGACATGCATTCCACAGGACGGAACGTATACAGATATCACTTATGAGGATATGCAGGTACTGAAGGTTGATTTTGATGCGAATAAAAAGAAGATCGAGCAGTTGTTATATTAAAGTGATTTACAAAAGATGAATATAAGGGGACAGTAAACGGGCGAGTATAATGAAACAGAGCAAGAAAGTTGTGGCCAGGATTATAATATTGATCTTGGCCTTATTTACAGTAATACCGGGAACGGTAAGACAGAAAGTATATGCGGAACCTGGCGGCAGTGAGAGCAGTCAGGCGGCAGACGCATCAAAAGATGATTCCAATAAGAAGGAAGAGAAAAAAGAAGAAGACATGACGCCGGAAGAGCGGGAAAAGAAGGCAGAAGAAGATGCCTATAAGATGGAGATCCAGTCGAACGGTTGGAAGAACTGGCCAAAAGGACCGGGCACATACGGTGAAGCTGCAATCGTGATGGATGCGGGAACAGGAAGCATCTTATATGCGAAAAATATTGATGAACATGAGTACCCGGCAAGTATCACAAAAGTCCTGACCAGTCTTATTGCTTTAAAATACGGCAATCTGTCAGACAAGGTAACATTTTCCAATGACTGCATATCTTTTATGCAGCCGGGAGATTCTTCGGTTGGATTAAAAGAAGGTAATGTGATCTCGCTGGAACAGGCATTATATGCGACGCTGCTTGCCTCAGCGAATGAAGCAGCTTATGCGGTGGCGGAAAATGTCGGGAAAAATGCCGGACATGATTATAACTGGTTCATCCAGCAGATGAACGAAGAATGTAAAAGCCTCGGCGGCAATAATTCCAATTTCGTCAATGCGAACGGGCTTCATGATGACAATCATTATACATGTGCGCGCGATATGGCTTTGATCGGCAGAGAGATCTGGCGCTATCCGGAATTCCTGAAGATCTGCCAGGAGCAGAGTTATAAGATCCCGGCATCCGATACGACGGAAGAACATGTATTTCCACAGCATCATAAGATGCTGATCAAAGAAAATAAAAATTATTACCAGTATGCGGTTGCAGGAAAGACAGGATATACATCGAATGCATTATCTACGCTGATCACGTTGGCCGATAATGGCAATATGAAACTGGTATGTGTCGTACTTCGGACACATGGTGTGAATATATATCCGGATACGAAGAATCTGTTCGAATATACATTTAACAATTTCCAGAAGATCCAGGTGGCAGATGAGAAGAAACCGGATGAAGTAGAGAAATTTATATCGGCTGCGGATAGCCAGAGTGCTGTATCGGCACAGTCAGATGGAAGTGAGGATACAGAATCCGTGCAGACAGGCGGAAATGAATATCAGCCGCTGGAGGACGGATATGTGATCCTGCCGAAGGATGTATCATACAAAGATATAGATTATGAAATTACGGATGTAGATGAAGATACCGGAGAGGGAACGATCCGGTATATATATGACGGCCATCAGGTTGGAAGTGCAACGGCAGAATTTACGGATAAGTATTTACAGAAAGTAAGCACCAGGAAAGAACGTGTGGACAGTAAGCCGAAGGATGTGGATAATTCCGGTGATTCGAAGAAAAACGGTGGAAAATCAAGTGCAAAGAGTATCTGGAAGAATTTTCTGCAAAAAGTAGAAGCAGTATGGGATTTCGGACAGAAAAAATTTGCCGGAAAATCAAGTACAGAAAAATATATGATCGCCGGAGGATGCGTAGCACTGGTGATTCTGATCTTCAGTCTGATCGTGCTGCTTATACGCCGTAGAAGATAAAAAATAGAAAATATATGAAAAATACGGAGAAAAACCGATTAAAAAATGTAAAAACCCTTGACGGATTTTAGGATTACTGCATATAATAAGGGATGTGAAAAACGCTGACGAAGACAGTAGGATATAACAGAACGCAATAGCGAGCCGGGGATGGTGGAAGTCCGGTACAAGTAAGATATATCTGAATATCACTTCTGAGTTGCAGATTTTGAACGGTTTCAGGGTATGAACAAAAGCCTGACTGCCAAGTAAAAACTGACGGCATTCCTCCGTTACAGGGAAGACATATGATGGTATGTTAGGTGGTTTATAAACGTAAGTACAGCTTTCGTCCTATACAGGGCGGAAGCTTTTTTAATTCTATGTTTTAATTTTATGGAGGTAAATATGTATAAGAAAGTTTCTACGGATCTTAATTTTGTAGACAGAGAAAAACAGACAGAGAAATTCTGGGAAGACAATGACATCTTCAGAAAAAGTATGCGTGACCGTGAAGGTAACGAGATCTATATGTTCTATGACGGCCCTCCGACAGCCAACGGAAAACCGCACATCGGACACGTTCTGACACGTGTTATCAAGGATATGATTCCAAGATACCGTACAATGAAAGGATACGAAGTTCCAAGAAAGGCCGGATGGGATACACACGGACTTCCTGTAGAGCTCGAAGTTGAGAAGCTTCTCGGACTGGACGGAAAAGACCAGATCGAAAAATACGGTATCGAACCATTTATCAAGAAATGTAAAGAAAGCGTATGGAAATACAAAGGTATGTGGGAGGATTTCTCTAATACCGTAGGCTTCTGGGCTGACATGGATGACCCATATGTAACATACGATAACAACTTCATCGAGTCTGAGTGGTGGGCACTCAAGAGAATCTGGGACAAGAAGCTCCTTTACAAAGGATTCAAGATCGTGCCTTACTGTCCTCGCTGCGGAACTCCGCTTTCTGCACAGGAAGTAGCGCAAGGGTATAAAGATGTAAAAGAACGTTCTGCGATCGTTCGTTTCAAAGTAGTAGGAGAGGATGCATACTTCCTCGCATGGACAACAACACCATGGACACTTCCGTCTAACATCGCACTCTGTGTGAACCCGGAAGAAGACTATGCGAAAGTAAAAGCTGCCGACGGATATACTTACTACATGGCAGTAGCTCTTCTTGATACAGTACTTGGAAAACTTGCAGAAGAAGGACAGAAAGCATACGAGATTCTTGAGACATACAAAGGTAAAGATCTCGAATACAAAGAATATGAGCCATTATACCAGTGTGCTTATGACTGCGCTTCTAAGCAGAACAAGAAAGCATTCTTCGTTACATGCGATACTTATGTAACACTGACAGATGGTACCGGTGTTGTTCATATCGCGCCTGCATTTGGTGAAGACGATGCCAAGGTTGGACGTAAGTATGACATGCCATTCGTACAGTTAGTAGACGAAAAAGGTAACATGGGAGAGACGACTCCATTTGCCGGATTATTCGTTAAGAAGGCTGACCCGGAAGTATTAAAAGACCTCGACGGACGTGGACTTCTCTACGATGCACCGAAGTTCGAGCACAGCTATCCACACTGCTGGAGATGTGATACACCACTTATCTACTACGCTCGTGAATCATGGTTCATCAAGATGACAGAAGTAAAAGATGACCTGATCGCTAACAACAACACAATCAACTGGATCCCGGAAAGTATCGGTAAAGGACGTTTCGGCGACTGGATTGAGAATGTTCAGGACTGGGGTATCAGCCGTAACCGTTACTGGGGAACTCCACTGAATATCTGGGAATGTGAGTGCGGACACCAGCATTCGATCGGAAGCATCGAAGAGCTGAAAGAAATGTCTGACAACTGCCCGGATGATATCGAACTTCACCGTCCATACATCGACGATGTAACGATCAAGTGCCCATGCTGCGGCAAACAGATGCACAGAGTACCGGAAGTTATCGACTGCTGGTTCGACAGTGGATCTATGCCATTTGCACAGCACCACTATCCATTTGAGAATAAAGAATTATTTGAAAAGCAGTTCCCTGCAGACTTCATTTCCGAGGCTGTTGACCAGACCCGTGGATGGTTCTACTCACTGCTTGCAATCTCAACACTGATCTTCAACAAAGCGCCATACAAGAACGTTATCGTACTTGGACACGTGCAGGATGAGAACGGTCAGAAGATGAGTAAGTCCAAAGGAAATGCAGTTGATCCATTCGATGCACTGGAGAAATACGGCGCAGATGCGATCCGCTGGTACTTCTATGTCAACAGTGCACCGTGGCTGCCGAACCGTTTCCACGGAAAAGCCGTTGTAGAAGGACAGAGAAAGTTCATGGGAACATTGTGGAACACATATGCGTTCTTCGTACTGTATGCAAATATCGATGATTTCGATGCAACAAAATATACATTAGACTACGACAAACTGTCTGTTATGGATAAATGGCTTCTGTCTAAGCTGAATTCAGCAATCAAGGCAGTAGACTATGATCTGTCCAACTACAAGATTCCGGAGGCTGCAAAGGCACTTCAGAGCTTCGTAGACGACATGAGTAACTGGTATGTAAGACGAAGCCGTGAACGTTTCTGGGCTAAGGGAATGGAGCAGGATAAGATCAATGCTTACATGACTCTGTACACAGCACTGGTTGAGATCTGCAAGACAGCAGCTCCGATGATCCCGTTCATGACAGAAGAGATCTACCAGAACCTGGTAAGAAGCGTTGATGAAAGCGCACCGGAAAGTATCCACCTGTGTGACTTCCCTGTTGTAAATGAAGCACATATCGATACAGAGCTGGAAGCTAACATGGACAACGTTCTGAAACTGGTTGTTATGGGACGTGCATGCAGAAATACAGCCAACATCAAGAACCGTCAGCCAATCGGACAGATGTATGTAAAAGCTGATTTCGAAGTTCCGGAATTTTACAAAGACATCGTAAAAGATGAATTAAATGTAAAGAATGTAACATTTACACAAGATGTTCGTGACTTTACTTCATATACTTTTAAACCTCAGTTAAAGACAGTCGGACCAAAATATGGTAAAATGTTAGGAGGTATTAAAGCAGCACTCGAAAACCTCGAAGGAAATGCAGCAATGGATGAGTTAAATGCTACAGATGCCCTGAAGCTTGATATCAATGGACAGGAAGTGACACTGTTCCGTGAGGACCTGCTGATCGAATCCGCTCAGATGCCGGGATATGTATCTGAGAATGACAACGGAATCACAGTTGTTATGGATACAAACCTTTCCGAAGAACTTCTGGAAGAAGGATTTGTTCGTGAGATCATCAGTAAAGTACAGACCATGCGTAAGGAAGCCGGATTCGAAGTTATGGATAAGATTGCGGTAACTTACGAAGGAACAGAAAAAGCAGAGAAAGTATTTGCAGACAATGCATCTACGATCGCAGATGAGACACTGGCACTGGAAGTTACAAAGGCAGCACCTGCCGGCTACACAAAAGAGTGGAAGATCAATGGTGAAGCCGTAACGATTGGTGTAGAGAAGAGATAATCAAAGCCCAGTTTTTAAGAAGGGAAGTAGAAAATGTATAATCCAAGATTTGAAAAAGACGTATTTAAAAGAGATGTGCGGAACAATGTGAAGACATTGTTCCGTAAGGAAGTAGAAGAGGCAACTCCACAGCAGTTGTTCCAGGCAGTTTCTTATGCTGTAAAGGAAGCCATCATCGATGACTGGCTTGCAACACAGAAACAGTATGAGAAAGACGATCCGAAGACCGTATATTATATGTCCATGGAATTCCTGCTCGGAAGAGCTCTCGGAAACAACCTGATCAACATGACGGCATATAAGGAAGTAAAAGAAGCTCTGGAAGAGATGGGAATCGACCTGAACGTGATCGAGGATCAGGAGCCGGATCCGGCACTTGGTAACGGTGGACTCGGACGTCTGGCAGCATGTTTCCTGGATTCTCTTGCAACACTGGGATATGCATCTTATGGATGCGGTATCCGTTACCGTTATGGTATGTTCAAGCAGAAGATCAGAGACGGCTATCAGGTAGAAGCACCGGATAACTGGTTAAAAGACGGCAACCCGTTCGAGCTTCGCAGACCGGAATATGCGAAAGAAGTACGTTTTGGCGGAAATATCCGTGTGGAATACGATGAGACAGGAAAGACACACTTCGTTCAGGAGAACTATGAATCTGTAATGGCGATCCCTTATGATTATCCGATCGTAGGATACGGCAACCATATCGTGAATACACTTCGTATCTGGGATGCAGAAGCGATCGTAGACTTCCAGTTAGATTCTTTTGACCGTGGAGATTATCACAAAGCCGTTGAGCAGGAGAACCTTGCGAAGAATATCGTAGAAGTGCTTTATCCAAATGATAACCACATCGCAGGAAAAGAACTGAGACTGAAACAGCAGTATTTCTTCGTATCAGCAAGTATCCAGGCTGCAATTACAAAGTTTAAAAAGAAACATGGTGATATCAGCAAACTGCCGGAGAAAGTAACATTCCAGATGAATGATACACATCCGACAGTAGCAGTAGCAGAGCTGATGCGTATTCTTCTTGATGAGGAGAATCTCGGATGGAATGAAGCATGGGATATCACAACAAAATGCTGTGCATATACGAACCATACGATCATGGCAGAAGCACTTGAGAAATGGCCGATCGACCTGTTCTCAAGACTGCTTCCGCGTATTTACCAGATCATCCAGGAAATCGACCGCCGTTTCATCGCGCAGGTAAGAGCACAGTATCCTGGTAATGAAGAAAAGGTTAAGAAGATGGCAATCCTGATGGACGGCCAGGTGAAGATGGCACACCTTGCAATCGTTGCAGGTTATTCTGTCAATGGTGTTGCAAAGCTGCATACAGAGATTCTGAAGAATCAGGAACTGAAAGACTTCTATCAGATGATGCCGGAGAAGTTCAACAACAAGACAAATGGTATCACACAGAGACGTTTCCTCATGCATGCGAACCCGCTGCTTGCTGACTGGGTAACAGAGAAGCTCGGCACAAAAGAGTGGATTACAGACTTGTCCAAGATGAGCGGATTAAAGGAATGGCTGGATGACGAAGAGGCTCTGAAAGAATTCATGACGATCAAATTCAAGAACAAAGAGCGTCTTGCAGCTTACATCAAAGAGCACAACGGTGTAGAAGTAGATCCAAGATCGATCTTCGACGTACAGGTAAAACGTCTGCACGAGTACAAACGTCAGTTACTGAACATCCTGCATGTAATGTATCTGTACAACCAGATCAAAGAACATCCGGAAATGTCCTTCTATCCTAAGACATATATCTTCGGAGCAAAGGCTTCTGCAGGATATATCCGTGCTAAAGAGATTATCAAACTGATCAACTCTGTTGCGGATGTGATCAACAATGACCGCAGCATCAACGGCAAACTGAAAGTTGTCTTCATCGAAGATTACCGCGTATCCAACGCAGAGCTTATCTTCGCGGCAGCAGACATCAGTGAGCAGATTTCTACAGCTTCCAAAGAAGCTTCCGGAACAGGTAACATGAAGTTCATGATGAACGGTGCACCGACTCTCGGAACAATGGACGGAGCAAACGTAGAGATCGTAGACGAAGTTGGAATCGACAATGCATTTATCTTCGGACTGAGTGCCGACGAAGTTATCAACTACGAGCAGAACGGCGGATATAATCCATATGACATTTACAACAATGATCCGGATATCCACAGAGTGGTAGACCAGCTGGTAGACGGAACATATTCTAACGGCGATACAGAGATGTATCGTGACCTTTACAACAGCCTTCTGAATAATCAGGGGGGTTCAAGAGCAGATATGTACTTTATCTTAAAGGACTTCCGTTCTTATGCAGATGCTCAGGCTCGTGCAATGGAAGCTTACAAAGATAAAGAAAAATGGGCTAAGATGGCTCTTAAGAACACTGCTTGTTGTGGTAAATTCTCTGCCGACAGAACAATCCAGGAATATGTAGATGATATCTGGCATCTGGATCATGTTGTGATCGATGAGGATGAATTAGAATATTAAGAGAAGTTGTCAGTGGCAAGTTCTTTTGTATATGAATAATAAGAGAAGCTCTCTCATACATTGAGGTATGGGAGGGCTTTTTTATGTGGAACAGAAGGTATTATTATAGAGAAAAAATAAAAAAGGCAGCCTGCTGGGCGCTTATCATAATATTATTACCGTATATTGTAACCGTATTTGTAAATGGTCCAAAGATTGTAACTGCATCGAAAGTAGATGAGATGACAATAGATGTAAAGGGCGGTGGGAAGATGCCGGTGGAAAAATATTGCATTGGAATATTGGCGAGGGACATGCCGGCAGAATATGAAGAAGAAGCATTGAAGGCCCAGGCAATCCTGGTGCGGACAGAAGTTTACCGGGCAATCCGGGATGCGGGGGAAGGACAGAAGCTTGAGAAAGAATTCTGGACCGAGAAACAGATGAAGTCGGCGTGGGGGATGCGATATGCAGAAAATTACCGCAAGTTAAAAAATGCGCTGGAATCCACGGCAGGACAAGTGCTATTCTATGAAGACGGTCTGGCGATGACACCATTTTTTAATCTGAGTAATGGATATACCAGGGATGCGAAAGAGGTTCTTGGAAAGGAGGAGTATCCTTATCTGAAGATTGTGGAATGCCCGGAGGATGTGAATGCAGAAGATGAGATACAGACGGTTGTATTGGGAGAAAAAGATATAGGGACGATGGATGTGGAGGTAGTGGAAACAGATTCTGTAGGATATGTATTAAAGATCCGTGTGGGAGATAATACCATCAGCGGGGAAGAATTCCGAAATAAATATAACCTGGCATCCAGCTGTTTTACCCTGCAGCGTTATAACGGCAAATTGCGGGTGACAACAAGAGGAACCGGACATGGGATCGGAATGAGCCAGTATATGGCAAATGAGATGGCGAAGAAGAAAAAAAGCTATAAAAATATTTTAAAATATTTTTTTAATGGAACGGAGATAAAAGAAGTGACAGAAATCGTAAAAGGTGTATAACTATATCACAATCTGGCAAAAATATGGTCAGAGGTGGTGATGAAATGAATAAAAATCAGAAACCGTCAATGTCAAAACGGCGTGCTACCGTAGCAGCAGTATTATGTTTTGTGGCAGCGATTGCAATAGCAGGAACATATACATTTAATGATTACAGAAAAACGCAGAAAAATGAATTGGCGAAGGCGGAAGAAAAGGCGAAACAAGACAGCGAAGCGGCAAAAGAAACCGGAACATCCAAGATTAAAAACGAAGATATGACAAGTGATACGGATGAAAGTGACAGTAACGGAACCGGGAAAGACGGAACAACAACGGGCTCTGGGACAACAGATTCCGGGACAACAGATTCCGGGACAACCGGAACTTCAGGATCAGAAGGAACCGGAACATCCGGATCATCAGGTCAGACCGGAACCCAGGCAACGGCAGGAAAAAGTCACAATATCAACTTTACGGAAGACAGTTACATCCTGTGGCCGGTGAACGGAGCTGTGATCATGAGCTACAGCATGGATAAGACAGTATATTTCCAGACGCTGGATCAGTACAAGTATAATCCGGCTGTGATCATCGAAGGCGCAGAAGGCGACCAGGTACTCTGCGGTGCGCCCGGAATCGTCAAGTCGATCGATGTCAGTGCACAGACCGGAACAACGGTTAACGTAGATATCGGAAATGGATATGAGCTGTTATATGGACAGTTGAAAGAAGTCCCGGTGAAAGTTGGGGATTATGTGGAAGCAAAGAGTGTGCTTGGTTATGTGAGTCAGCCGACAAAGTATTACAGCAAAGAAGGCTGTAATGTGTATTTTGAGATGCGAAAAGACGGACAGCCGGTGAATCCGGTGGAGTATACGGCGGATCAGGATTAACAGAAAGGGACCGGAGATTCTTAAGAAATTTTCCGGTCTTTTTTAGCGTTCTGCCGATATCAAAGTATGCGGAAAAATCTATGAACAGGTGATAAAATTGACTTTCCGTGGGATAATGGATAAAATAAAGTGGATTATTACAGGAAAAATCGGACCGATTGTGGATAAGTGGGGACAACTACATGAATTATACATACATCGTAAAGTGTGCGGATAGCACGTTATACACAGGGTGGACAAATGATCTGGATAAGCGGATAAAAGCACATAACAGTGGAAAAGGCGCAAAGTATACAAAGACCAGAAGACCGGTGAAGCTTGTGTATTATGAAGAACATGAGACAAAAAATGAGGCAATGAGCCGGGAATATGCGATCAAGCATTTGACCAGGAAAGAAAAAGAGATATTGATCAAGGGTAATGGAAACTTATGCGGAAGCTGGATGGTAAAGGGAGATATGATTAAAGCCGGTGAATTTGAGAAGATTAAGAAACTTACACGAGAAGCAAAAGAACTGGCAGAATAAATGAAAAAAGAGCTCGCATCAAGTCGGGAGAGATATTATTTAATATCCCGTGTGTGATGCGGGCTCTTTTTTTATCGCCATGTGTTCGAAAGAAGCTGCTAAAGTATGCAAGAGATGTTGCCGGCAGCAAGTTCTCTGTATACCGGAAATATAAGGATAAATGGATATTACTTAAAGTACAAATGCATACATCACTACGAAGTGGCAGGCACTTCCGGCCATTACAAAGAGATGAAAGATCTCATGGCTTCCGAAATATTTGTGCTTATTGTTAAAGATTGGAAGCTTCAAAGCATAGATCACGCCGCCAACGGTGTAGATGATACCACCGGCCAGCAGCCATCCGAAAGCTGCCGGGCTTAAGGAATTCAGTAACTGTGTAAATGCCAGGACACAGGTCCAGCCCATGCCGATATAGAGCACGGAAGAAACCCATTTCGGACAGAATACCCAGAATGCTTTGATCAGGATTCCGGCAATGGCAAATGCCCATACGATTGCCAGAAGGATGAGTCCGGTTCTGCCGCCAAGTACCAGCAGACAGATCGGAGTGTAACTTCCGGCAATGAGTACGCTGATCATCATGTGGTCGATTTTTTTAAGGATTGTATTTACTTTTCTGGATTTATCGAATGTATGGTAAGTTGTGCTTGCGGCGTACAGTAAAATCAGGCTTGCCGCATATACAGCAATTGCGATAATGTAAATTTTACTCGGTTCGCGCGCCGCTTTTAAAAGCAATGGAATTGCTGCGAAGATTGCCATCAACATTCCGATAAAATGTGTGATCGCGCTTCCCGGATCTTTAATGTGTTCTTTTAACTGCTCTGCCATAATCATGCACCTCCTGAATGTCGAAAATATGACATGTAGTTTTCAATACTATGTTTGCTATATGTGTATATTATACCTGAAACTGAAAAAAATCAAGTAGAAAAACAAAAATATTTTTAAAATCAAAGTATTATATAAACTGGCCTGTGCGAAAATAGAACAACTGGCTGTATGGACACATCCACTTTCGTGATAATATATTATGCGGTATTAAATTATGGCAGATGAGAGATTCATCTGTTATACACACGATGGAAGTGTGCAGGAAGGGAGAGTACAATGAGTACAAATATAACAGCAGGCAGGACAATGAATGATAATAAAGTAAAGAACCTTGTGATCACGGCATTCTTTACCGCAATTACATTTCTTGGAATTCAGTCGTTTAGGATTCCACTTCCGGCAGCAGTCGGAACACCATTTCTCCATTTTGGACATATATTTGTCGTAATGGGACTGTTACTTCAGGGTGGCAAGAGAGGAGCTGTATCAGGGACACTTGGACTTACAATCTTTGATATGCTGAATGGTTACATGCAGGATGCGCCGAAGACATTTGTGGAGACAGCAGTAAAATGTCTGATCGTTGGAGCACTTTTCATGATGCTTAAGAAGAAAGCAGACGGAGATAAGAAGAAAGAATACGGAGCAGCAGTTGTCTGCGCATTTATCTATGGATGTATCAACGTAATCATGGAATTTACTATGAGCACGATCGCAATGATGATGGTAGGAAGTGGATTTGCAGCAGCTGCAGTGGCAGCATTCACATCACTTCCGGCGACTGTGATCAATGCAGTATTTATGGTGATCGCAATTGCGATTCTGTATCAGCCGGTGAAAAAGATCTATGTGCGCATGGCATAGAAGGGGATATCACAGACTTTTTCCTTTGGGAATTGGCAGATACTTATGAAGTATGGTGATATAAAAAGGCAGATATACCTTAAGTGGTGTATCTGCCTTTTGCGATTCTGAATCATTATTTCATCCGGAAGATATCGGAATAAAAATTCTTGTTATATCAGATCGTTCCTATCCAAAATATCTCTTAAGAAGTCCTTCGAATGCTCTTCCGTGACGTGCCTCATCTCTTGCCATCTCATGAACTGTGTCATGGATTGCATCCAGGTTAGCAGCTTTTGCACGTTTTGCAAGGTCGAACTTACCAGCTGTAGCGCCGTTCTCAGCGTCTACACGCATCTCAAGGTTCTTCTTTGTGCTGTCTGTAACAACTTCGCCAAGAAGTTCTGCGAATTTAGCAGCGTGCTCAGCTTCTTCCCATGCAGCTTTTTCATAGTATAATCCAACTTCAGGATATCCTTCTCTGTGAGCAACTCTTGCCATTGCAAGATACATTCCAACCTCTGAACATTCTCCTTCGAAGTTAGCTCTTAAGTCAGCTAAGATGTCTTCGCTTACACCTTTTGCCACACCTACAACGTGCTCAGCAGCCCATTCTCTTTCACCTGTCTGCTCTTTGAACTTGTCAGCGCCTACGCCACATACTGGACATTTCTCCGGTGCAGCTTCTCCTTCATAAACATATCCGCATACTGTACATACAAATTTTTTCATAGTGTTGTTCTCCTTTTCTTTTATAATAATTTTTTTGTTATTGATTGATAAGAGAGTAGTTATAATCTCTTAAGTTGCACTAAATTGATATTAGTAATTGTTACTGATATTAATTTAGCATAATCTTATGTGTTTGTCAATTAGTTTTTGATAAATTTTATTATTTATTCTCGTTTAATTTTTTGGCACATTCGCCACAGAGACCGTGGAAAAGTGTGGTGTGTGATTCGATGATTCCATCGAAATATTTATTCGCATCTTCATTAATCTTCTGGATATAGGAATCATCCATTTCCAGATCGAATACATTTCCGCAATTGGTGCATACTACATGATAATGAGGTTCGCAGCGTCCATCAAAACGATCGCCGCCATCCGGTGTCGGAATCCGAAGCGCTTCTCCGATATCTGCAAGCAGGTTCAGGTTGCGGTATACGGTTCCGAGGCTGATATTAGGAAATTCTTCTTTAATATGAAGATATACGGTATCAGCAGTCGGATGAGAAGTCGTGTGCATCAGGTAATCTTTTATAGAGGCCCTTTGCTTACTATATTTTAAACCGGCCATAAATCCTCCTTTCAATAATGATAATAATTACTATAATTGATATATCTTTAGTATAATTCGGATGATATATTTTGTCAATATAAAAGAATGGATGTAACAAAATGTAACAAATAATAAATATAAATCGAATATTAAATGTATTATAATCAAAGAAAACCTTGACAAAACGTGTTGCAATGTTATAATAACAAACGTAACATATGTAACAATTCTGTAACAATTACAAAAGATAAGAAAACATAAAGGAGGGAGTTTATGGATTCTATTCTTAAAAAAGGATTGTTCCTGGTTACTGTGACAGGAGCCATAACGGCGTTTCCGATTATGGCGCAGGCTGCAGATATAGATGATACGCAGGATATGCCGACAGCAGGAATTGAGCAGGTACTTGGAGAATGTTACACGTCAGAGAAGACAATTTCGGTAAAGGATTACCTTGTACCGACACAAAAGGGAGAGTATTTAGATATGGCATTCGCCAATGTACAGTCATTTCTTTATATAAGAAGTGAACCGACGACAGAAAGCGAATGGGTCGGAAAATTATATCCGGATTACGCGGCAAAAATCATAGGCCCGGTAGGAGAATGGACGAAAGTGCAGTCGGGTAATGTCACCGGATATGTATATTCCGAGTATATAACAGTAGGAAATGAAGCACAGAAAAAAGCAGAAGAACTTGTGCAGAAGAAGGATACGGAAAATGCTAAGGAAGCATTTACGTATGCAGAATCAAAAGAAGAAGAGGCCGCAAGGCTTCAAAAAGAGGCAGAACAAAAAGCCGAGGAGGAGAAAAAGGCAGCAGAAGAAGCGGCCAAACAACAGGAAGAACAACAAACGCAGGCGGCACAGACCGGACAGGCTATTGTAGATTATGCATGCCAGTTTATCGGTAATCCGTATGTATGGGGAGGTACAAGCCTGACAAACGGAGCGGATTGTTCGGGATTCGTACAGTCGGTATTTGCACACTTTGGAATTTCTCTTCCGCGTACGACGTGGGATATGGAGAATGTAGGAACTGCGGTAAGTTACGATCAGGCTGTTGCGGGAGACATTATTCTATATGACGGACATGTTGGAATTTATATGGGAAATGGGCAGATCGTAAATGCAATTAACAGTGCAAAAGGGATAGGAATTTTGCCGGCAACATATACGAATATTGTTACGGTGAGACGGCTGGTATAACAGAAACGGACGGGAGATTTTAAAATATTTTTGCGAATCTTTCGTCCCTTTTTGGTTATCCACACTATCCACATAAATTTAGAGTTATCCACAATGTACAAAATCCACAAAAATCGACACTTTTCATCGAACGTAAAAAATCTTAAAAAATATGGTGGAAAAAGTTATCCACACAAAAAAACAGGAAAAATGTAGAAAAATGGGGATTTCCACAAAGTTATCCACGTTATCCACACCCAAAGTGGGAAAAACGGGGGATTACTCGGGGATAGAAAAAGAACGAACGTTTTGTAGACTTGTTATAAAAATGACGTTTTGTCGAAAAAAAAAGGAATTCGTATTGACTTTTAAGTAGTCAAATATTAAGAATAAATTTACAGAAAATGTTTACACAATGGTAAAAAGCTACTATAATGGAAACACTGAAATAAAAAGGAGGCGATAAGATGGCACAGATTACAAAAGACATGACATTTGGTGAGCTGCTTTCCAAATACTATTCTACATGTCCAAAGCTTGTTGACGATCTGATGGAAGCAGGAATGGGTTGCATCGGATGCCCACATTCTCAGATGGAATCTATCGAAGAAGGCGCTATGGGACATGGAATCGATCCAGACCTTTTAGTTGCAAAGTTAAATGCAACACTGGAAGCAAGCCAGGCATAATATAAAATGAGTATAAAAAAGCTCTACGGGGAATTATCCCGTAGAGCCTTTTTAGTATACCAGAGTATGCAGATTAAATATTCGCAAGCTGCTGAACCGCATTCCCGGAAAGGAATGTCTCACAGTGCTCTTCTAAAAATGCAAATGTTGCACCGGATGCACTTTCTAATGCACCGTACTCGGATAACATATTACAGATACGGTTAAAATCTGCGGTGGAATGGTCTGACTGTGCAAGTGCCAGCAGATACATCTCTTCCTGATCATCTTTGTATAATGTATTGGAACCGTGGTACATCGGAGCCAGCAGATGAGCGGCCTTCAGTACATTCTCCATTACAGGGAAAGAAAAGAGCCGGATATTGTTACCGGAATCCTTCTTATCTGTATTATCATCTGAAGTCTCAGAAGCTGCTTTTGCAGTCTGTGCTGCCTGTGTTTCAAAAGATTCCTGAACCTTTCCGAGCAGATCAAGTAAACCTTCTGCTCCTTCCAGCTTGCCTGGAGTATTCTTCTTCTTGGCGTCAGCTATGGAAGAAGGTGCAAATTTTGAAAATCTAGTATCGAGTTCTTCTGGGTCCTCGACTTTCGTAATTATCAGCACGATCGAATCTGCAGAAGGGATAGCCTCGATCATAAGAGGAATATCTTCTGCTTCAAAACCAAATTCGAAGGCTGCCTGTTGCATCATATCGCGGAAAAGTGATTTGGCTTTCTCGGTTCCGTATGCCAGTTCACTGAGCTGTAACTGACGGTCAGCAAGATCGGCACGTGTCAGAGTACAACGGATCTGGTTGTCACTGATTTTTTCAATCTTCATAATCATCACTTCCTTCTAAAATAGTATATCATACAAAATGTTGGATGTTCAATAAATTTAATATAAACAAAGTGGAATATAAAAATAAAAAAGACTTGATTCTTCAAAATGAATCGGATATAATGGCCCTACTGGAAGATAGTTTTCCCTGATAACTGTGTTATTAGAACATCAGGAAAAGAATTTCCTGAATTTTATTTCAATTCCACATTCCGGGTGGAATGAATCTATCAATGACAAATCAGATTAATTACAGCCGTTTCAGGCAGATATTTCACGTTAACAATTTATTTTTACAATTACATAATTGCCGGAACTGTTTTCCAGTTATATTTATCAGTTGCTGCATAGAAGGACAGTATTGTATCACAAGCATCTCCCTGACCGTAAAATATGCGTGACAACCACGGTTATCATCCGGTAAAGAGGAGGAAGCAGTATGGGGGAGAAAGAAGAGATGAAAGAGATGTTTCAGGAACTGACTGGTTTTGAAAAGAAAAATATAAGTCTCAGGATCAATGGGGTACCGGCCAGTCCTATGCAGATCGTACAGGCGCATACAATGTGTGAACACCAGTCCTATATGAGGGATTATGTGCTGAATGACAAAGGCGATGTGAAAGAAGTGTGGTTCCAGAATATAACAATTTAATGGAAGAAAATGTGTAAATACCCCGCAGATCAGAACGAAAGTTTTGATGAAAATGTCGAAATATAATGACGTGTATCTAACGTTTTGCTATAATGTCTTCTGTAGGAGGTGCAGCATGGAAGACAGAGGAAGAAATAGCCGCACATATAATAACAGAAAAAAAACAAGTGCAAGACCATCCGGAAGACCGGCTTCGCAGAGCAGAAACAGAAGGACATCCGGACAGACGCCTGGAAGAAGACCGACAGGTAGGAGAAGTTCTGAGGACAGAGCGCGCATGAGAAGAAGACGACAGAGAAACCGCATGATCCAGCTTGTCCTGTTAATAATATTAGTAATTGCAGCAATAGCAGGGATTGTTATATGGAAACGATACAGCCCGTCAAAAGAGCAATATGATATGAAGAAATATTATGGAATTGAAAAAGACGGACAGCTTGGAATCACTGTAGATAACAAGGTCGTAGAGGCCAAGGGTAAATTGTCGGACGGAAAGGCTTATGTTGCGTATGATGTCGTAAGAGATTACATTAACAGCCGTTTTTACTGGGATTCGAATGAGAATGTACTGTTGTATATGCTTCCGAAGGATATGATATCGGTAGATGTGGGCAGCAAGGATTATTCGGTATCCAGAGAGAAAAAGAGCGAAGATTACGTCATTTTAAAAACAGAAGGAAACACAGCATATATCGCGTTGGATTTTGTCCAGCAGTACACCAATATTGATTATGAAATGTCAAGTAATCCGGATCATGTAATGATCAGAACCAAATGGGGCAAAACGGATGTGGCAACTGTAAAGAAGAATACACAGGTGCGTTATCAGGGTGGAGTAAAGAGCCCTGTACTGGCAGAACTCAAGAAAAAAGATGAAGTAACAATCATCGAAAGTGAAGAAAACTGGAAGAAGATCCGCACAAAAGAAGGTGTGATCGGATATGTTAAGAACAATGCTCTGAAGAATGAAGAGAAGAAGAACATTACAAGAAAATTCGATGAGCAGAACTATTCAAGCATTTCAAAGGATTACACCATTAATATGGCATGGCATAATGTAACAAATCAGGATGCTAATAAGGGAGTGGCACAGAAGATCGCACAGACCAAAGGTCTTACGACACTGGCACCGACATGGGTGCATGTGGCAGATACCAGCGGCAATATTACATCTATTGCATCATCTGATTATGTAAGTTATGCACATCAGCAGAATATCGAAGTGTGGATGACCGTCAGAGACTTTGACGGAGGAATCAGTTCAGAACAGGAATCTTACGAATTGCTTAGTTATACATCAAGACGTGAAACGCTGATCACACAGCTGATCGCTGAAGCGTTGCGTGTTGGGGTAGACGGTATTAATGTAGATTTCGAGAAGATATCTGATAAATGCGGAGAACATTATATAGAATTCATTCGTGAATTATCGGTGAAGTGCAGACAGAATGGTCTGGTATTATCGGTGGACAATTATGTTCCGAAGAGTTTTAATACGCAGTATGACCGTAAGGAGCAGGGAATTGTAGCAGATTATGTAGTGATCATGGGCTATGATGAATATTATGCGGGTTCCCCTGAGGCAGGACCGGTATCCTCATATAATTATGTAAAAGAAGGTATTGAGGAGACATTAAAAGAAGTTCCGGCTAAAAAAGTTATCAGTGGAATTCCGTTCTTTACACGTCTGTGGAAAGAAACACCGAAGACAGAAGAAGAGCTGGCAAGTGAAAAGGGAACAGATGCGGCAGAGTATTCTGTCAATGTAGAAAGTGTGGCATATGGTATGGATAATGCCCAGGCGCAGATTAAGCAGGCTGGGGTTGAGACGACATGGGACAAGAAGGCCGGACAGAATTATGCAACATGGGAAGCAGACGGAGCAAAATACGAGATCTGGCTGGAAGATGCCAAATCCATCGAACCAAAACTTAAGCTCATGCAGAAGTATAAGCTTGCAGGTACCGCTGAGTGGTCTTTGGGACAGGAAAGCACGGATATCTGGAATCTGATTCAAAAATATGTAAATTAATCAAAACTAAATAACAGATAAAATACCTCTTGCAGTCATATAGTAGAATATATGAATTGCAGGAGGTATTTTTATTTGCGAAAAAAAATAGAACTGGCAGTACTGTTACTTTTTCTGGCGGTACTTGTGCTGCTCAGTAAGAATCTGCAAAAACTTGTATCCAGTGGAAATGTAACAGCGAAAAATAAGATAATCGTTCTTGACAGCGGGCACGGCGGGGATGATCCGGGAAAGATCGGTGTGAATCAGGCAAAAGAAAAGGATGTCAATCTTGAGATCGCCAGAAAAATTAAAAAAAGACTGGAGAAAAAAGGCTGGGAAGTTGTAATGACAAGAGAAAAAGATGAGATGCTCGGCGATCCACAGGCCGGAAATAATAAGATCCATGATATGAAAGCAAGAGTAGAGATCATCAATAAAACAATGCCGCAGGCAGCGGTAAGTATACACCAGAACAGTTATCAGGATGAACAGATACGGGGTGCACAGGTCTTTTATTATTCTCATTCGGAAGAAGGAAAGAGAATGGCGGAGCAGATGCAAAAAGCCCTTCTTACAGTGGATGAGACGAATACAAGACAGGCAAAAGCAAATGATACATACTATCTGCTCAAACGTACGGAAGTACCGACGATTATCGTTGAGTGTGGCTTCTTAAGTAATCCGGAAGAGGCCGCGAAGCTGACCGATACGAAGTATCAGAAGAAGATGGCAGATGCAATTACGAAAGGAATCATTGCTTGTGTGGAAAACTAGAGTGTAGTATAATGAAAATCATGAAAACAATAATAGAGAAAATAGATAAAAATCAAAAAAATACAGATATTATAAGAGAAGCAGGACGGATCTTAAAAGAAGGAGGTCTGGTTGCATTTCCCACAGAGACTGTATATGGTCTGGGAGCCGATGCATTGAATGAAGATGCGGCAAAGAAGATATATGCCGCAAAAGGAAGACCGTCCGATAACCCTTTGATCATCCATATCACGAATATGAAAGCACTGGATAAAATTGTCTCAGAAGTTCCGGAGAAAGCGGTTAAAGTTGCAGAAAAATACTGGCCGGGACCGCTTACAATGATCTTTAATAAGAGTGATATTGTGCCGTATGGAACGACGGGAGGTCTTGATACGGTTGCTGTCAGAATGCCGGTAGACGAGATCGCAAGAGAAGTAATAGATGCGGGTGGCGGTTATATCGCCGCACCAAGTGCCAATACATCGGGAAGACCAAGCCCGACGACTGCACAGCATGTGGCAGAGGATCTGACAGGCAGAGTGGATATGATCGTAGACGGTGGTGCTGTGGAGATTGGCGTGGAATCAACGATACTGGATGTGACAGTAGAGCCGCCGATGATCTTAAGACCCGGAGCGATCACAAAAGAAATGTTCGAAGAAGTAATCGGGGAGGTTACAGTTGACCGGACACTGATCAGACCGGACAGCAAACAGGTGCCGAAAGCACCGGGAATGAAGTACCGTCATTATGCACCAAAAGCAGATCTGACGATCATAGAAGGACCGCTTGAAAAAGTAGTAAAAGAGATTAATAAGCGCGCAAAGGAAAAATCCGAAGCAGGCTATAAGGTAGGAGTGATCGGAACAGAAGAAACCGTAGCTGATTACAAATCCGGTGATGTAAAATGTATCGGAACAAGAGCCGATGAGTCTACGATTGCTGCGAATCTGTTCCGGATATTAAGAGAGTTTGATGACGACCAGGTAGATTATATCTACAGTGAGTCGTTTGATACTGCGGGAATCGGAAGTGCGATCATGAACCGTCTTCTGAAGGCTGCAGGACATCATATAGAAAAATTGGTATGATACATTGCACAACAAGGAGGAGAATAATGTCGAAAGTACAGGTTATGGATCATCCGCTGATTCAGCACAAAATCAACTACATCCGCAATGAGGAAGTAGGATCAAAAGAATTCAGAGAAATTGTTGGGGAGATCGCATCATTGATGTGTTATGAAGCAACAAGAGATCTGAAGATGGAAGATGTTAAGATAAAAACACCAATCTGCGAGATGACAGGTAAGCAGTTAAGTGGTAAGAAACTGGCTGTAGTTCCGATCTTAAGAGCAGGCCTTGGAATGGTAGATGGAATGTTAAATATGATCCCATCTGCAAAGGTTGGACATATCGGTCTTTACAGAGATCCGCAGACATACGAACCGGTGGAATATTACTGCAAACTGCCATCTGACTGCGATGAAAGAGAAGTATTTGTCGTAGATCCAATGCTGGCAACCGGTGGATCATGTATAGCAGCACTTCAGATGCTGAAAGATAAAGGTGTAAAGCATCTGCGCTTTATGTGTATCATTGCAGCACCGGAAGGTGTAAAACATCTGCAGGAAGCACATCCGGATGTAGATGTATATATCGGTGCACTGGACGATCATTTGAATGAACATAAATATATCGTTCCGGGACTTGGTGACGCAGGAGACCGTATTTTCGGAACAAAATAGTGACGAGGAGAAACATATGGGAGATAAAAGAAAGGATTATATAAGCTGGGATGAATATTTCATGGGAGTTGCCAAACTTTCGGGAATGCGTTCTAAAGATCCAAATACGCAGGTTGGATGTTGTATAGTCAGTCAGGATAATAAGATTCTGTCAATGGGATATAATGGTCTGCCGACAGGCTGCTCGGACGATGTATTTCCATGGGGAAGAGAAGGGGACGATCCTTTGGAGACCAAATATGTATATACGGTTCACAGTGAGCTGAATGCGATCCTGAATTACCGGGGCGGCAGTCTTGAAGGAGCTAAATTATATGTATCCTTATTCCCATGCAATGAATGTGCCAAAGCAATCATTCAAAGCGGGATTAAAGAGGTTATCTATGATTGTAATAAATACGAGGGTACAGCTGCGGTAATGGCTTCCATGAAGATGTTTGATGCGGCAGGAGTAAACTATCATAAGTATCACCGCACGGACAGGGAAATTAAGATTTCGTTATAAGATATGAAAAACAGGTTTGGAAAAGGAATTCCGGACCTGTTTTTTTGTATCGCCATGCGTTCGGAAGAAACTGCTGGTGGCGGGTTCTGTAGATACCAAAGTATATAAAAGAGTGGAATAAAGTATGGATAAAAGGACATATAATTAAAAAAAGTAAAAAGAAATAAGAACAATTATGAAGAAATGGGGAACAAAAATTGCAGTAAATTTCCTGGTTCGAGGAATTGTCAGCTTCGCAATTATATTTTTTGTAAACGGATTTCTTGACGGACAGGGGATTTCTGCGTGTGTGGGAATGAATCCTGTCACATTTTTGACATCGGGAATCCTTGGATTTCCTGGGGTTGCCATGCTTTACGGTATAACTTTCTATCAAATTATGTGAACATTGCACAAAGATTAAAAATTTTTAAAAATACCATAGACAAATATAAATTATCAGGTATATAATCAGCCTACAAGTTACGAAGTAGCTTGTATCTGATTTGTAGTTCTAATTGTTAGATTCAAAAGATTCAATGAATTCAGTGCCATATCGGCAAGACGTTTCAGACATTTTTATAATGTATTGAAGGAGGGATAGTATGTGGTAAGCAGAAATCTGGTAATTTGCGACCAGGAAGAGAGATATGCGGCGGCGCTTGCACATTTTTTTATGAAGACCAAGGAATTGGCGCTTGGAGTGCAGGTGTGTAACAGTGTTGCGCAGGCCCTGAGACTGCAGGAGGAATCACCGATTGATATTCTTCTGATCGGCAGCGGTTATCCACAGGAAGAGCGGCAAAAAGTACGGGCAGAAAGTGTGTTTGTTCTGACACAATCGGAAGACGTGGCACATGAGACGCATGAGAAACTTATTAATAAATATCAGTCCGGAGAGGCCATCTTAAGAGATGTGATCGAACAGTGCCAGGAGTCGGTAGAACCGGGGAATTTCTTTCTTGGCACGGTGAAGAAAGAAAAGGTTCGGATCATCGGAATATTTTCCCCTGTTCATCGAAGCAGGAAGACCGGATATGCATTGAGACTGGGGAAAGATCTGGCCAAAACATATAATGTATTGTATCTGAATCTCGAGATGTATGGAGGTATCGGCGGTCATTTTCCTGAGATTGGACAGACAGTCGCAGATGCACTCTATTATTCGAGACAGGAAAAGAAGCATTTAAGAGCAGCACTTGCGGGTATGGTAAAGCATATGGGGCCGCTTGACTATCTTCTGCCAATGAGGATGTCGGAAGATCTGAAGGCAGTAAAGATAGAAGAATGGATGAGATTCATAGAGCAGATTGCCAGCCAGAGCATATATGAAGTGCTGATATTGGATATCGATGAAGGAATCCGGGGTGTATATGAACTTCTGAGGATGTGTACAGAGATACATGTAGCAGTAATAAAAGAGGAGGTGGCGCAGGCAAAGATGTTCCAGTTTGAAGAGGAGTTACATCTGATGGGATACGATGATGTCAGACATAAGATGATAAAAAAAGAACTGGAAGGATGATAAAGAATGATAGAAGCAGAGCAGCTCCATGCAAGAATCCTGGCCAGATTAGATATGACAAGGGACATGGAGGATGAAGAGCTGACAGAATTGATCTATGAAGTACTTCAGGAAGTCTCACAGGAAGAATATCTGCCGCTTGATCAGAAGACAATGCTTGGAAAAGAACTTTTCAATGCATTCCGGAAACTGGATCTGTTGCAGGAATTTCTGGAAGATGATGATATTACAGAGATTATGATCAATGGAACACAAAATATTTTTATTGAAAAGGCAGGGAGGATATCCCAGTCAGATAAAAGATTCTTGTCGGCGGACAAGCTGGAAGATGTGATCCAGCAGATCGTGGCAGGATCTAACAGACTGGTAAATGAGGCATCACCGATAGTGGATGCCAGACTTGCGGACGGATCTCGTGTAAATGTTGTGCTGCCACCGGTAGCGCTGAACGGACCGATCGTTACAATCCGAAAATTTGCAAAAGAAGTAATTACAATGAATAAACTGATGGAATGGCAGTCAATCAATTCAGAAGTATCGGGATTTCTGGCTTCATTAGTAGCCGCCGGATACAATATATTCATCAGTGGTGGAACCGGATCCGGGAAAACCACATTCTTAAATGCATTATCGCAGTACATTCCAAAAAATGAACGCATCATCACAATTGAAGACAATGCAGAATTGCAGATTCAGAATATAAAGAATCTTGTAAGACTGGAGGCAAGGAACGCGAACGTAGAAGGAACCGGGGAGGTCACGATCAGAGATCTGATCAAATCGGCGCTTCGTATGAGGCCGGACCGTATCATCGTAGGAGAAGTGCGCTCGGCGGAAGCGATTGATATGCTTCAGGCACTTAATACAGGACACGACGGAAGTCTCAGTACGGGGCATGCGAACAGTCCGAAGGACATGATAAGCCGTCTGGAAACTATGGTACTGATGGGAATGGACCTTCCCCTCCCTGCAATTGAGCGTCAGATCGCGTCAGGACTGGATATCATTGTACATCTTGGAAGGCTTCGGGATAAAAGCAGGAAGATGCTGGAAGTAACAGAGGTATTAGGATATTGGGATGGACAGATCCATTTGCAGACGATTTACCGGTATGAAGAGATTCGTAAGGAGGATGAAAATGTAACAGAAAATGAAAAAAAGGATCAGGAAAATAAAGTCCATGGAGAATGGAAAAAAGTTGCGGAACTTTTTCACCGCGAAAAACTTGTGGCAGCAGGATATTACAGTTAAAGAACGCACAAAAGCAGGGATGAAGACGGCCGGAATGATCGGCATTACAGCCTGGCTTTATTATCGCAGAGTGTGGGCCGTTATTTTTTTGATACTGCCGGGAATCTGGCTGTACAGGGAATTCATGGAAGAAGAAAGTAAAAAGAAGGAACAGGAATTTCAAAAACAGTTCCGGGAGATGATACAGACACTGTCGTCGGCGCTTAATACAGGATATTCGGTGGAAAATGCATTTTATGAAACGCAAAAAGAACTTAAGATACAATATCCTGAAGAAGCGAGGATTTCCAGAGAATTACTTCTCATTACAAGGAAATTAAGAATGCATATTCCGGTTGAACAGGTCCTGGAAGAATTTGCAGAGAAGGTTCCGTCAGAGGATGTAAAAAGCTTTGTGACAGTATTTGTAACAGCGAAGAAAAGTGGCGGGGATATGATCGGGATTATCCGTAATACAACGAGTCAGATCGGCGATAAGATAGAGGTAAAAAGAGAGATTGATACACTACTTGCCGCAAAGAAATATGAATTTCAGATCATGTCGATGGTTCCGTATGGGATTATTGCTTATATGTCACTTAGTTTTTCTGATTTCATGGAAGAATTGTATGGGAATGTAACAGGAATAGGGGTGATGACGCTATGTCTCGGAATCTACGTGGGCGCTTATTATCTTGGAGTAAGGCTCCTGAGAATCGACGTATAGTGAAGGCAGCAGGCCTGATCATTGCTTTGGGGATATTAGTGACGGGAGCGGATATGGCATGTTCCAGGACACAGATGACACCATCCATAGAGAGAAATGACTACGGAAAAGGGAAAAAAGTGGAAGAACTGGATGTGCAGATCGGAAATAAAAAGAAAAAGGTCCGGACTTCGGTAGAGGTATCAGAGCGACAGTATTCTGCGAAGGAGGTACAGGAATTATTCTCAAGGATCATCAGGAAAATGGACAGGCTGATATTGGCCGGTAATGAGACATTGGATCGTGTGGATGAGGACCTGGATCTGGTCACAGATATCCCGGGGGAGCCTGTGAAGGTCTCCTGGGAACTGGACCGGTATGACGTAATGGATATCCAGGGCAAACTTAAGGAGCAGAATATCTCTGAAAAAGGAGTTCTTGTAAAACTGAATGCAGTCCTTACCTATACGGCAAACGAAGAAGAGCAGGCTTCTTATCAGTGCGTGGCATGTGTATATCCGAAAAAACTAAGCGGAGAAGAAAGCACAAAAAAGGACGTTGAAGAGGCAATAAAAAAAGCAGATACAGCAACAAAAGAAAAGAAAAAACTAATTCTGCCAGAGATGCTGGACACAAATGAACTCAGATATTATCAGCCCTTTAATGAACGCGGACCGGTTATAACGGTAATGGGAATGATGATAGGGATACTTCTGTATGCATTACAAAAACAGAATATCCGAAAGGCAGAAGAAGAAAGAAAAAAGCAGATGATCGAAGATTATCCGGAAGTCATCAGCAAACTGACATTGTATCTTGGTGCAGGAATGACGGTAAAGAAAGCATGGAGAAAGATAACCGAAGGATACATGAAGGAAAAAGAAGACGAAAATGAAAGATACGTATATGAAGAAATGAGACAGACCTGCCATGAAATGGACAGCGGCGTAACAGAAGCTGAAGGCTATGAAAATTTTGGAAGACGATGTGATCTGCAGATTTATATAAGGCTAGGAGCACTATTGTCACAAAATTTAAGAAAAGGAACGAAGGGATTATCAGAACTTTTAAAGCTGGAATCCATACAGGCTTTTGAAGAACGGAAGGCGCGGGCGAAAAGACTGGGTGAAGAAGCAGGAACGAAGCTGCTTTTGCCAATGTTTCTGATGCTGGCGGTGGTATTGATCATTGTTATAGTCCCGGCTTTTTTGACCATGCAGATATAAAGGATAAGAAAGGAAGAGATGTTATGTGGAGAATACGATATGCATTACAGGTATTAAAAGATGACAGGGGAATCGGAGTAGTGGAGGTGATATTGATCCTGGTGGTTCTCATTGGGCTTGTTATCATCTTCAAATCCCAGCTTACCAGTCTGGTGCAGACAATCTTTGAAAAAATCACCAGTGAAAGTTCAGGAATTTAAGTTATTATGCATTCGAAAGAAGCGGACGGCTGCAGATTATGCAGATACCGAAGAGTGCAGGAAAAGCGGCCGGATAGGGACTGTTTGAATGGAGAAGTTACAGTCTATCTGACGTTGACTTTTGTTCTGTTTGTTTCTTTGATACTGGCTCTTGTGGAAAGTGCGTCGGTGCAGATGGCAAAGAATTACAGGCGGGCAGATATGAACCGGGCATTGGAATGTGTATTTGCAGAATATCAGAAAGAATTACTGGAAAATTATGACGTATTTGCCATTGAATGCGGTTATGAGACCGGGACTTACACGGAACAGAATATTCTGGATCGTCTTTCTTATTACGGTGCAGATATGGAAAATGAGATAGAGCGGATACAGTTGTTTACAGATAATAGCGGAGAGTTATTTCGTGATCAGGTCGGAAAATACATGAAACATAAGTACGGGATCGCGTGGGCGGATAAATATCTGGGAAATGTCTCTCTCTGGAAGAACCAGGAAGAGAAAGCGGATGAATTTACTGAGGAAGAGGAAAAGCAAAATGATCAGCTTAAGGATCTTTTAGGAGAACAGGAAGCAGAACTTCCGGAAGAGGAAAATCCGATGCAGCATGTAGCAGAATTGAAACGTTCACCAATCTTAGAACTTGTGCTTCCGAAAGATAAGACAATATCGGAGAAACAGATATCATTACAGGAGATGCCGGAAAAAAGAGAAAATCATACCGGATATGGGACTTTTTCAGATGTGGAACCGGAGGATGGAACGTTGACGTCCGTTTTGCTCGGAGAATATGTGATAGATCATTTTACAGATTTTACCGATGGACCGAAAGGAGGAGAACTTGATTATGAACTGGAATATATTCTGGCGGGCCGGGAAAGTGACAAAGGGAATCTGGAAACGGTGGCAAAGAAGCTTGTGATGTTGAGATTTGTGCCGAATTATATTTATCTTCAGACGAGCAGTACAAAACAGGCGGAAGCAAGGGCTGCAGCCGGAACTTTATGTACACTCCTGGCAGTCCCGGCTGTTACAGAGGCAGCGGCGCAGGGAATCCTGCTTGCCTGGGCATATGGAGAATCTGTTATGGATGTCAGATCACTTTTAGACGGGCAAAAGGCCGCAATTACCAAAGATGATACGAACTGGCAGTTATCGTTGTCCGGTCTTATGAAACTTGGAACAGATGAAGATACAGGAACCGGCATGGATGTGCAGGATGGTATGGGATACAAAGACTATATGAGGATGCTCTTATTTCTGGAAGGAAAGGAACGCATGTCTATGCGGGCAATGGGCATCATTGAGAAAAACATGCAGAGCATTTACGGACAGCCGGCGTTCCGGATCGATTACTGTGCAGGAAGAATGGAGATCCGTACAGTGTGTAATCTAAGAAGAGGAATAAAGTATCAGTACCGGACATATTACGGTTATCAGTAGAAAGAATCAGAGAACAAGATGTAATAGTATGAGGCGGATAAAGATGCCCTTTCAGGCATCAAAAATATCCCAAAATTATAATAAAAAAACAAAGAAAGGAGCAGGATTCGCATTATGAGTAACAATTTACTCCCCTCACAACCTATCTGTTATTCAGGCCTTGAAAGGGTATCTTTATCCGTCTCACAACTATTGCGCAGATTTTCCGATGACAGACAGAAAGGAAGCGTGACGGCAGAGGCAGCGGTTGCTGTACCGGTGTTCTTTCTGGCAGTCGTTACGATGTTGTATCTTCTGGAGATGATGGCAGTACATACGGCAGTGAGAAGCGGTCTTCAATATGCAGGGAAAAAAGTAGCTAAAGAAAGTTGTGTGACGCAGATGCTGATGCCGTCAAGGATAGAGAATGATCTGGTGTATGCAGTGGGTGAAGAACGGCTTGGAAGAAGTATTGTAAGAGGCGGGAGCAGTGGAATAGACTGTTCACGGTCGAAGATGTCGGCCCGAACCGGGATCGGTAAATTAACGGCAGAGTATCAGGTAGTCATTCCGGTGCCGCTATTTGGGATTGCTCCGGTAAAATGCAGTGAGACAATGAAAATAAAGGCGTGGAGCGGATATGAACGGGAAGGGTGGATGGATACGGGAAATGATACGGTGTATGTAACGGAAACAGGACTTGTATATCATAAAGATTATCATTGTTCGCATCTGGATCTGTCGATCCGCATGACTCATTTGGAACTGGTAGAGGGACTTCGCAATGAAAACGGAGGCAAATACTATCCATGTGAACACTGTGTAAAAGGAAACGGGGGAAACATTTATATTACGAATTCGGGAGACCGGTATCACAGTTCGCTGTCGTGCAGTAGTTTAAAACGGACGATATATGCAATACCGATATCGGAGGCGGCAGGAAAGGGGGCCTGTTCCAGATGTGGACAATAAGCAAGGTGCTGGCAATGGCTGTATTAACAGGACTGTCAGTGATGGATTATAGAATACGGAAAGTTCCGCGGGATGTACTTCTGCTATGTATGGCAGGGGTGATCATCTATCAGGTACTGACGGGAAATGTAGACTGGAAATTGTCGGTGGCCGGTGGATTAAGCGGCATATTATTTTTATGGATCAGTAAAATTACCAATGAAGCGATTGGGTATGGGGACAGCCTGGCAATTCTGATCCTGGGGATATATCTGGGAATCTGGGGACTTTTGGAAGTGCTTATGACGGCATTTTTCATCCTTGGAATTATCGGATTGATCTGTGTGGTAATAAAAAGAAAAAAGAAAGGACTTGCTTTTCCTTTTTATCCATTTCTGACGGTGGGATATCTGCTTGGGGTATGTATAGGAGGAATCTGAGATGGAGGAAAGAAAGCAAAGGTGGTTAAAGGGCAGTTTTACCGTGGAGATGGCTTTTCTGATACCAATGATATTATTCCTGATCATGGGATGTATAAGGATATCTTTTTATTATCATGACAAGAATATTATTGCAGGAGCCGCATATGAAACGGCGGTTACGGGAAGTACAAAGGTGAGAGAAAAGGATGGAATAAGCGAGAGTGAATTAAATGCGTTATTCAAAGAAAGGGTGGGAAGGAAGTGTATCTTATTTTCAAGAATAAGAGTACAAAGCAGTGTGGGAAAAGATGAAATTAAAGTACAGGCAGCTGCAAGACGAAAGAAAATGGCAATATCTGTAGAAAGCCGTGCAGCGGTGACGGAACCGGAGAAATATATCCGGGATATCAGAAGGATTAAAAAATGAGAAGGATCAGATAATGGAACGAAAGATAACGATAGAAGAACACGTATTATATAAAGAGGATTACCAGATGAAAATGTTAAAAGCAAATTCGCCGGAGGGCTTTTTGCATGTAGGAGGAAGAGGTGTTAATGGCAGCAGTTATTATGATTATGATGTAAGTGGTAAGGTATCAATGCAGGCGATGTATGCCAGAGCGAAATTAAAAGCAGAAGATATAAGGCATTTTATGGAACAGTTAGGAAATGTACTTAAGGAAGCGGAACGTTATCTTCTGGATATTCATTGTATCCTGATGGATCCGGAATACATTTTCTATGAAGAGGGCAGATATTACTTTTGTTATTACCCTTTGGCAAAACAGGATATATGGGAGAAGTTTCATATATTGACGGAGTATATGGTAAAAGTTGCGGATTATCAGGAAGAAGAATGTGTCCGTCTGGCATTTTTATTGCATAAAGAGACAATGGAGGATAATTACAGTCTGGAAAAACTAATTGCAGCATGTGAAGAAAAGAAAAAAGAAGAAACGAAGATTCCGGATATAAGAAAAGAAACGATGATCGATGAATTGCTGGAGGAACGAAGGGAAAAGACATCATATTATGATACCAGAGAACATGACTGGATATCGGAGCAGGAGATGGGGAGTTCGATCATGAGAGAGACGGATAATCTATGGATGCCGGTAAAGCGCTTCCTGAATAAACACAAGAAGTCAAAATGGGGTGACTGGGACGGACTGCATATAGAGGAAGAAGAGCTGTGATAAAATTCAGTTAAATATAGAATAAAATGATTAAGAATTCAGGTAATCTATGTTATACTAAAAGAGACAGAAGATGAACAAAGCGAAAGGTAATGAAGCGTATAAATGAACAAGAATACGATTAAAGCGCCATGTACGATATTACTGGCAGCAGTGAATGTCATTGTATTTCTGGTCCTGTCTTTTCTGGGGATGACAGAAGATGGTGAATTCATGTTGAAGCACGGAGCCATGTATGTTCCATATCTGATACAAAGAGGAGAGTACTACAGGCTATTTTCCAGTATGTTTCTTCACTTTGGGTATGATCATCTTGTCAATAATATGATTGTACTTGTAGCTATGGGATGGAATCTTGAACTTGACATAGGAAAAGTAAAGTTTATCATTGTGTATTTCGTAAGTGGACTGGCGGGGAATGTTCTGTCGGCATGGTGGGATATACAGACCGGAAGTATGGCTATATCGGCGGGAGCGTCCGGTGCTATCTTTGGGATCATTGGAGCACTTCTGTATGTGGCAATCCGTAACAGAGGACGGATTGGAGACATATCCGGCAGAGGCCTGGTCTTTATGATCGTACTGACATTGTATTATGGATTTACCAGTGGTGGTGTTGATAATATGGCACATATAGGAGGCCTGCTTGCCGGCTTTTTATCAGGAGTTCTTCTCTATCGGAAGCGTAAGGATAAATACCGTACCGGCATATCGTGCTGATCTAAGTGTAATTGTACCGTGATGAGCCTGGATGATCCGGCGTGTGATTGCAAGACCAAGTCCGGTTCCATCAACTTTGTGAGTGATGAATGGTTCAAAGATGTGTTCCTGATCTTCAGGAGCAATACCACAGCCGTTGTCAGAGATTTCGATATGAAGCAAATCTGCATCGGCGGTTACGGACAATGAGATCTGTGGGGAGTGTGCCGGCATATCGTGCTGATCCTGAGAAGGTGATTCGGTACGGACCGCATCAGTGGCATTGCGAAGAAGATTGAGCAGTGCCTGACGAAGTTTTACAGAATCGGCAGATAGAACTGGCAGATCTTCCGGTATGTATGAAGTGAATTCAATATCTGTATCTATAATAGAAGAAGCAAAGGACAGAGCAATTCTGCGGAAAAAGCTGCCGGTACTTAATGGAGCAAGATCCAGCCGTTCACCGTTGTTATAAGAAGACAGATCTTCTAATAACAGTTTCATATATTCGATGTCCTGGTGAAGCTCTGACCAGTGAGCGAATTCCAGTACTTCGGGATGTTGTGATTCGATAAGTTGAAGCGTGCTGTAAACGAGGGTCAGAGGATTACGGATTTCATGACTGATGGTGCTGATATCCATCTGATGAGACTTAAAAATCCGGTTAAAAAGTTCTTCCGTTTCAGGATGTTCCTGCATAATCTGTTGTAATTTGTCATGGTCTGTCGATGATAACATAATAACTACCGCCCCTTTCTGAGGTATCAGTTTAGCATTGGTGGTTTAAATAATCAATCATTTATTTTCAGAGAAAGAAGGATAATATTATGAAAGACAATAACTGCATTTTTTGTAAACTTGCAAATGGAGAGATTCCTACAGCTACTATTTATGAAGATGAAGATTTTCGTGTGATTCTGGATGCAAATCCGGCAGCTAAGGGACATGCACTCATCCTTCCGAAAGAACATTATGCCAATCTTTATGAGCTGGATGATGAGCTTGCGGGAAAATCAATGATTCTTGCAAAGAAGATGATTACAAAGCTTACAAAAGCACTGGACTGTGATGGCTATAATATCGTCCAGAACAATGGTGAAGCAGCCGGACAGACAGTATTTCATTATCATGTACATATGATTCCAAGACACAAAGATGATAAAGTGGGACTTGGATGGACAATGCATGAACTTACAGAAGAAGAAAAAGAAGATGTTTTATCGAAAATTTAACAGATAAAAGATAGGAGCGTAAAGTGGAAAAAGAGTTTACAGAGGGAGATGCCTTTGTGGCTGCATACAGCGAATACTTCGGTGTTGTATACAAAGAGGCATTAAAATACTCTGGAAACCATCACATAGCAGAAGAGATTGCTCAGGATGCCTTTTTCACCGCATATATACAGTTTGGAAGTGAATCAAAACAGCAGATTAGAACATGGATGCTTATGTTCGCAAGGTACAGAGCGATGAATTATATAAGAGATCATAAGCGTGAAGTTCCATTGGCAGAGATTACGATGGCGGATGACAGATATCCGAATTCATTGATCGATGACAGTTCAGAAGATCGTGTGGTTGCACTACTGAAAGAGCAATGTTTCTATGAACTTGGAATTGATATTTTCCGTGAACTGTATCAGAAGAATGCGAGATGGTACAAAGCCGTGACTCTTGTATATTATGCGGATATGCCACAGAAAGAAGTCGCAAAGAGAATGGGCATTACATTAAATGCATTAGAAGGCATACTAAAGAGAGCAAGAAAATGGATGATAAAAAGGTATAAAGATCAGTATGACCGCTTACACGATATATAAAAAACAGGTGGGATGTACAGCCACCTGTTTTTTATATCAAAGTATGCAAGAGGATCTGCCGATGGCAGATCCTGTACATAAGGTCAATAGATGAGAATGCTTCCGGATTAGTGTCTGGCAGCAGCCTCGATCAGATCAATGATGGTGTCGATAGAATTCTGCTGAGGAGAATTCTTCATGGTCTGAATGTATGTTTCACGATTCTGATACAGGTTCATGATCGCATCAAGAAGAACATCATGATTAAGCTCTTTCTCTTCAAGAACGACACTGTAGCCCTGACGTTCGAAAGAACGGGCATTTAAGATCTGGTCTCCACGACTTGCATTTGCAGAAAGTGGAATCAGAAGATTCGGTTTGTGCAGTGCAAGAAGTTCGCAGATCGCATTGGCTCCGGCTCTTGAGATAACGAGATCCGTCAGAGCAAAGAGGTCTTTTAATTCGTCTTTGATATATTCGAACTGTGCATAACCCTGAAGGCCTTTCAGAGATTCATCAACTTTGCCCTTACCACAGAGATGAACAACCTGGAAGGACTGAAGCAGTTCAGGAAGGACACTGCGGACTGCATCGTTGACGGCAACTGAACCAAGACTTCCACCGACTACCATGATTACCGGTTTGTCCTGTGTGAAGTGCAAAAATTCTAAAGCTTTATATTTATCACCGGATAACAGTTCCTGACGAATAGGAGAGCCTGTCAGAACAGCCTTTCCAGCAGGAAGATGCTCGATGGTTTCCGGGAAATTACAGCAGATTTTTGATGCCGATGGCATAGAAATCTTATTAGCAAGTCCCGGTGTCATGTCTGACTCATGGATAATGGTCGGAACATGACGGCTTTTACCGGCAAGAACAACAGGAACGGATACGAAGCCACCTTTGGAAAAGATTACATCAGGATGAAGAATCTTTACAAGTTTTTTCGCTTCGCCGAGTCCTTTGATTACACGGAATGGATCTGTAAAGTTCTGAACGCTGAAATAGCGGCGAAGTTTACCGGTTGAGATTCCATGATACGGGATACCGAACTGTTCAATCAGTTCTTTTTCAATTCCGTTGTAAGAACCTATATAGTGAATATCATAGTTTAATTCTTTCAGGCGTGGCAGAAGAGCAATGTTAGGTGTAACATGCCCGGCAGTGCCGCCACCGGTTAAGATAATACGTTTCATAATTACCTCCAGACTTGAATATGTATTATTTTCGAATCAATAATATAATAAAGATTATACCTATATTATACTTTCTGAAAGAAATAGGTCAAGTGGCAAAACTATGGAGAAATTTGAAGACCAGTCAAAAATTTGAGGGTAGCAAAATGAATAATGAGAAAGATGAATTGAAAGAATGCATTGCCAGAGAATTTGATGAGATTGCAAAAGAGGAAGAAGAGTCCCTTGAAAAAGATACAAGTCTTGTTGTGCCTGAGGGAACGAAGGAGGCTGTCCTTGCAAGATTAAAAGAACAGATGAGAGAATATCAGCGCGAACAGGCGGAAAATGAAGCCAGAGAAAGAGAAGAAGCCATCAATAACCTGTCTGAAGAAGACCGCAAAGCACTGGAACTCGGAAGAAAGATGCTGAAGGCCGAAGTTGGAACGGCAGATACATCAGAAAAGAAAGTTCATTATCGCAGAAAACCTCTGAAAATATATCTGGCACTGGCCGCTGTTATCGTATGCGTACTGGCAATGGGAATCACCAGCATGGGAGGACCGGAAAGAGTTGTACGGATGGTGAGACAGGCTGTTGGAGATAGAGATGTAGAATATACCGTAAAAGGAAAGAAAGTTAAGACGATAGAAAATGAAGATGAGGAAAAAGCTTATCAGGAAATAAGAGATACTTTCGATACAGATGTGGTTAAAATATTTGTCTGCTTACCGGATATGAAATTCGATACAATGAATCTGGATGAGAGTAAGCAGGTGGCGGAGATGTATTATAGTTATGATGGTGAAACAATAGGATATATAATTAATATGCCATACAGAGATAGTTCTTTGGGAATAGATTTTGAAGATCCAATAGAAAAGGAATATTCCAAAGTTGTAAATGATTGTGAAATCAAGATAACAATATATAAACTTGAAGATAATAAAAAATCAGGGTGTGTTGCCAGATTTAAATATGGAAGTATAGAATATTTATTAACGGGAACAATGAAACAACAAGATTTTGAAAAAATTTTAAAAAATTTATTTTTTCCAAAATAAAGGCGACAGTTTTTTGAAAGTTATGTGTATTAATATATGAGGGCGAAAAAATAAGTACGAATGGAGGTGAGATATGAAGAGGAGATTAGTGTCTATGTGTCTGGCAGTAATGCTGGTTGGAGGATTATCGCTGTCGTCAATGCAGGAAGTAAGAGCTGCAGGTAATAAGGTGATTGATGGATCAGAGTTAACCCATGATGAGGAATCAATAGGTTATGATACCAAGATTACCAGAGGTGAAGATTTGATGACGGGTTATTCTAAATGTACGAAGCTCGCAGAAGGCAAAATATATGCTGGTGGAACGACGATCGCAAGACATGTGGTAGATAGTGTACAGATCGGTGTGCTTGTAGAACGCGCCAAAGAAGAAGATACAGAATGGTCTTACTACGATGGATGGCAGAAAGAAAACCTGAATATGAATCGAGTAACTTCCAACAGGACTCTTTACGTAGATGGTGGCTATTATTACCGTGTTCGTTGCACGCATGCAGCTAACAGCGACATGAGCAGTTCATTTACTGGTGGTATTTATATCGATTAATATCCTCAAAAGAGCATAGAAGCAAAAACATAACACAAGAAGCAAAAAAAACAGTGAAGTTTTAAAAAACGAAGATGAATATTCAAAGTAGAACAATAGGACGGAATAACTCGAGGTAATTAAAGGACCGAAGGTCCGATGCAAGCAGAAGATTATAAAGCAGTGGTAAAAGATGTAGTTGGCAGGGATTGAAAAATAAGGTAGTTTATAACAAGGCAAAGACGTAAAAATATGTAATTATAATGTATAACAAAAAACCATAAACTAATAAAGACAAATATCCATAAAACAAATAAAAGATAAGTAATGCATCAATACTAGTGAACGAAAAACAATTAAAAAAGTAACAATTGTAACAAGTAAACGAAACACTGAATAAAGATCGAAATCTTGCAGTATGAGTACATAAAAAAGAAGGTATCCCCATAAAAGGCTACAAGTCTTCCCCGATAAGGGGAGGACAAGTAGCCTTTTTTTTCTGTAGTTATGAAATTCGCAGAAAATTATTCTCCAAGAGCCTGTTTTAAAGCTTTGGATAACTGGTCAGGGCAAGATGTTGGTCTTGCGCCACATTTTGTCCCTTCCAGACGTTTGATCACTTCGTGAGCGTCCATTCCTTTTACAAGGCTGCTGATTCCGGCTGTATTTCCGGCACATCCGCCTACGAATTCTACATTTGCGATTTTATCTCCGTCAAGTTCTACATGGATCAGTCGAGAACAGACTCCTGATGGTTTGTAATCCATATCTATTACCTCCTGTTGCTTTTGTAAATAATTGTTTTATTGTCATACGTCTCAGATTATAACAGAGATTCTGTCTGTTTGCTACTTATTTCGCCGGTTGAAATCGAATTTTCTATAAGATATAATAGGGCATAGACGAATTAATATAGAAAATATCGTAATAACAGGAGGATATAGAGCTATGATAGGTATTATCGGAGCAATGGAAGAAGAAGTGGCAGAACTTAAAAAAGATATGCAGATCGATGAGACTATAGAACAGGCAGGGATGGTATTCTGCAAAGGTTCATTGGGCGGCAAAGATGTTGTTATTGTAAGAAGTGGTATCGGTAAGGTGAATGCAGGAATCTGTGCACAGATCCTGGTGGACAGATTTGGTGTGGATACATTGATTAATACCGGTATTGCGGGTTCACTGGATGCACAGATCGATATCGGAGATATGGTGATCTCGACAGATGCACTGCATCACGATATGGATGCGACGATATTCGGAGATCCGGCAGGACAGATTCCAAGAATGGACACACTGTCATTCCCGGCAGATGAAAAACTGGTCAAGAAGGCAGTAGCAGCAAATGAGAAAGCCAATCCGGATATTCACACATTTACCGGAAGAGTGGTAAGCGGCGATCAGTTTATTTCGGATAAAGATGTGAAGGAAAGAATCTCATCATTATTCCATCCGATGTGTGTAGAGATGGAAGGTGCGGGAATTGCCCAGGCAGCTTACCTGAACAAAGTTTCGTATGTCATCATTCGTGCAATTTCGGATAAAGCTGACAACAGCGCGACTATGGATTATCCAACGTTTGAAAAGAAGGCAATTGCCCACAGTGTAAGACTTATGAAGGAATTACTGCCGATGATCTAGGTATAAGTGAAAAGGCATACAATTTAAAATATCATAGAATGTGCCCGGAACCGACATGATATGTGGTTTTCTGTGCGAAATATGAGGAACGAAATTAAGCGCCCTCCTGTTTGATTTACAGTATAATGCAAATCAAAAGGAGGGCTTTTATTATGCTGGAAATGTTATTGGACAAGAAGTTACTGTTCGTACTCATGGGGATCCTGACCGGACTTGGTGTGGTGGACAAGTGTATCGTGAGTATGACGATGAAACGTATGGTGGAGGCGGCGGGAAGTATGAGTAAGAGTAACCACCCGCTGATGCGCCTGGTCCGTGCGAAATTCGAACACGCATGTATGATCAGCGATACGGTGGAAAACGTAGGGGTATTTGTGGATAAGTATCTGTATGAGTATAAAGTCTGTGGATTACGACTTCACACGCTGCGCAGACTGGAGAAGATATGTGCGGGACTGCTTATCGTAACCGGACTTGTCGGTGCGGGACTGAGTTATCAGGTATATGGCATGGGAGATGCTGTCCTGCGGATGGGTGCATGTGGCGCAGGACTTGGAATCCTGGTATGGCTGTTCCATCTGACAACGGATGAGAATTATTGCATGCAGATGGCAAAGAACTATATGGTAGATTATCTGGAAAATGTATGTCTCCACAAGTATGAAAAGGCAAATCAGAAAGAACGCACCGGACGAAGAGACAGTGTGATCAAAAAAGACGAGACAAATGATACAAAAGAAGAAAAGGCAGAAAAAGAGGACAAAACGGAGCAAGAAGAAAAAGAAGAATCTGTTCCGGTATCCGGCTCCGGTGTTGTGCAGATGCAGCGTGAGAGCCGCAGAAAAGAAAGAGTAAAGGAGAACGCCAGGAACCTGGCAAAAGCATCGGCGCGGCTTGCCGGTACAGACGGGAGTAAAAGGACAGAAGATATATTGCAAGAAGAGGTACAAAGTACCGGGACTCTGGCCGGTAATGCGCAGGCAATGGAGATTAAAGGAAATGCCGATAAGGAGTCTGCACAGGAAGATGTACAGGAAGAAATACCGAAAGAAGACACCATACGTGAGCTTCCAAAGGATGAGATGATCCGCCAGATCCTGCGGGAGTTTATGGCTTGATAATATAATGTTATTTTGCTAAAATATACGCATGAATAATATATTTGATAAATTAAAGAATTACAGCGATTCTGACTACTATGCATTCCATATGCCGGGGCACAAGAGAAATCTGGATCTGATGGACGGGACATCTCCGTACCGGATCGATATTACAGAGATTGATGGCTTTGATGATCTGCATCATGCAGAGGGAATTCTAAGAGATGCGCAGGAAAGAGCAGCAAGAGTTTACCATGCGGACGAGACACATTTTCTGGTGAATGGAAGTACGGTTGGAATCTTAAGTGCAATATTAGGAACAACTGAAAAAGGAGATTCCATACTTGTGGCAAGAAATTGCCACAAGTCTGTGTATCATGCGATATATCTGAATGAACTGGATCCGGTCTACCTCTATCCGAAATTCGATACGGAACAGGGACTGAGCACAGAGATTGATGCTGCGGATGTACAGAAAGCACTGGAAGAACATCCGAAGATCCGCGCGGTGATGATCGTGTCACCGACATATGATGGTGTGGTGTCGGACATCGAAAAGATTGCAGAGATTGTGCATGCAAAAGGGTGTCCGCTGATCGTGGATGAAGCACACGGTGCGCATTTCGGATTTGATCCGTATTTCCCAAAGAGTGCGAATATATATGGTGCGGATCTGGTGATCAACAGTCTTCATAAGACGCTTCCGGCGCTGACACAGACGGCGCTTCTGCATGTGAACGGGGACATGGTGAAGCGAAGGAAAGTGAAACAGTATCTGGATATGCTGCAGACGAGCAGTCCGTCGTATATATTGATGGCGAGTATCGATGCGTGTATCGGAATGCTGGAAGAGACACTTGAAACGCATTCGGATGCAAGATCAGATTATAAATATAAAAATATTTTTTCTGAGTATGCCAATCGCATTGAAGCACTTCGCAAAGATCTGAAACGGCTTAAGTATCTGAAAATTATCCAGACTGATAATACAGACCGCTATGACAGATCCAAATTCGTGATCTCCGTAAAACACGCACCGATGTCCAGTCACGAGCTGTATAAGATATTACTTCATAGATATCATTTGCAGATGGAAATGCTGGCAGGGACCTATGTTCTGGCTATGACAACTGTGGGAGATACGCAGGAAGGTCTGGACCGGTTGAGAGATGCGTTGCTAGAGATTGATAAAGAGATAGATACCAGGCAAGGCCGGTCGGCTGCTATTGAAACCGACCTCCCACTTTCCGGCAGACGGCCGGCACTTGAAAAAGTGTGGACGATCGCAGAGGCAGTGAACCGCAGGGATAAGATACAAAAACGAAGCTTTGAAGACAGTATCGGATGCATTTCTGTGGAATACGCATACCTCTATCCGCCGGGAAGCCCGCTGATCGTACCGGGTGAGCGTATTACAAAAGAAGCGGTAGAGATACTTCACTGGTATCAGGAACATGATTTTTCGATTGAGGGACTTCAATCGGAAGATGGCATAGAGGTGTGGATAGATGGGTAAGATATACTACATGATGGGTAAAAGCTCTTCGGGAAAGGATACGATTTACAAAGATATCAGAAAGGATCTTCCGGAACTTAAGACTTTAACTTTATATACGACCAGACCGATGCGTGAAGGCGAGAAAGATGGAGTGGAATATTACTTCGTAACGGATGAAATACTTGAAAAATACCGTGAAGAGGGTAAAATAATTGAACTTCGCACCTATCAAACCGTGTATGGGGACTGGAAATATGCTACAATAGATGATGGACAGATTAATCTGGATGAAAATGATTATCTCATGATCGGTACACTGGAGTCTTATATAAAGACAAAAGAGTACTATGGAAATGAGAACCTGATCCCGCTTTATATCGAAGTGGAGGACAAAGAACGCCTGATGCGCGCGATCGTGCGAGAACAGCAGCAGGATCATCCGGGCTATGAAGAAGTCTGCAGAAGATTTCTGGCTGATCAGAAAGATTTTTCGGAGGATAATCTGAAGAAAGCAGGAATTACAAGAAGATATCAGAATGATGATAAAGTACGATGCAAAGAAGAAATAGTAGAGGTAATACGAGATGGGAAGCTTTAAAGATGTGGTTGGCCACAAAGACATATTAAAATATATCAGCAGTGCAGTAGAGAATAACAGGGTCTCTCATGCATATATTCTGAACGGGGAGAGAGGTTCCGGTAAGAAGATGCTGGCGAATCTGTTCGCCATGACGCTTTTGTGTGAGACCGGGGACAATGAACCGTGTGGAAAATGTCATTCCTGCAAGCAGGCAGAGAGTGACAATCATCCGGACATTATCCGTGTGACACATGAAAAGCCGAACAGCATCAGCGTAGATGATATCCGTACACAGGTGAATAACACTGTGGATATCAAACCATATCAGGGACCGTACAAAGTCTACATTATCCCACAGGCAGATATGATGACACCGCAGGCACAGAATGCGATCCTGAAGACGATCGAGGAACCGCCGTCATATGCAGTTTTCTTGCTGCTGACGGAGAATGCGGAGACATTACTTCCGACGATCAATTCCAGATGTGTAATGTTAAAGCTGCGTAATATCAAAGATACACTGATCAAAAAGTATCTGATGGAGAATCTGGAGATCCCGGATTATAAAGCAGATATGTGCACGGCATTTGCACAGGGTAATATGGGACGTGCGATCATGCTGGCCAATTCCGATCATTTTAATGAGATCAGAGAAGAAGCGGTACAGCTTCTGAAGCATATCAGTGAGATGGAATTAAATGAAATCGTTGCTGCGGTTAAGAATATATCCGTATATAAATTAGAGATCACAGACTACCTGGACATTATCATGATCTGGTACAGGGATGTCTTATTATATAAAGCAACAAAAGAGATTGACAAGGTCGTATTCAAAGACCAGTTACAGAGTATAAAAGAACAGGCGAGAAAGAGCTCTTATGAAGGAATCGAACTGATCCTGGAGAGCCTTGAGAAAGCGAAAGCCAGACTGAAAGCGAATGTTAACTTCGATCTGGTTATGGAGCTTTTGTTCCTGACCATAAAGGAGAACTAATCATATGACGAAGGTAATAGGCGTTAGATTCAGAACTGCCGGGAAAATATATTTCTTTTCACCGGGAAAACTTGAGATCAAGACCGGTGATAAGGTAATCGTTGAGACTGCAAGAGGTGTGGAATTTGGTTCCGTAGTAACCGGACCGAAAGAAGTGGAAGATGACAAGATCACACAGCCACTCAAATCCGTGATCCGTCTTGCGACAGAGGACGATAAGAAAAAAGAAGAGAAGAATAAAGAAAAAGAAAAAGAAGCATTCAAGATTTGTTTAGACAAGATCCACAAACACGGCCTTGAGATGAAACTGATCGATGCGGAATATACATTTGATAATAATAAAGTGCTGTTTTACTTTACGGCAGACGGACGAATTGATTTCCGTGAGCTTGTAAAGGATCTGGCGAGTGTGTTCCGTACCAGAATCGAGTTAAGACAGATCGGAGTGCGTGATGAGACGAAGATCCGCGGCGGGATCGGTATCTGTGGAAGACCACTTTGCTGCCACACGTATTTATCCGAGTTCGCACCGGTATCGATCAAGATGGCGAAAGAACAGAATCTTTCACTGAACCCGACAAAGATATCCGGAGTCTGCGGAAGACTGATGTGCTGTCTGACGAATGAAGAAGAGACATATGAAGAACTGAACAGTCATCTTCCGGCGAACGGAGATCATGTGACGACACCGGAAGGATTAAGAGGAGATGTACAGTCAGTTAACGTGCTCCGCCAGCTGGTTAAGGTTGTTGTGACGCTGGATAATGACGAGAAAGAGATCCGTGAATATCCGGCAGCAGAACTGAAGTTCAAACCAAGACGTAAGAAGAAAGACGTAAGACTTTCGAAAGAAGAGATGAAGGAACTGAAGGCGTTAGAAGAAAAGAACGGAGCGTCAAAATTAGATGATAACTAAATTACTTCCGAATGAAAGACTGGATGATCTGCAGATCAAAGGATATGAGATCATTCAAAGTCCGGGCCGTTTCTGTTTTGGAATGGATGCAGTGCTTTTGTCAGCATTTGCCAGAGTAAAGAAGAATGAAAAAGCACTGGATCTCGGAACGGGAACAGGAATTCTTCCGATACTTCTGGAGGCAAAATATCCGGGACTGCATTATACGGGACTGGAGATCCAGGAAGAGAGTGCAGATATGGCAAGGCGCAGTGTCAGTTATAACGGGCTGGAAGAACGGATCGACATTGTAACGGGAGATATCAAGGAGGCAGCATCCATATTCGGAGCCGCCTCTTTTGGGGTTATTACAACCAATCCCCCGTATATGATCGGAGACCACGGACTGAAGAATCAGAATGAAGCATTGTATATTGCAAGACATGAGGCACTTTGTACACTGGATGATATCTTAAGAGAGAGTGCGAAGATACTGAAAGTCAAAGGAAGATTCTATATGGTCCACAGACCGTTCAGGCTTCCGGAGATCATGACAAAGATGTGTGCGTATGGAATTGAGCCGAAGCGTATGCGGCTGGTATATCCGTATATAGATAAAGAACCGAATATGGTTCTGATCGAGGGAATGAAGGGCGGAAATCCGAGGATGCAGGTAGAACCGCCGTTGGTTGTATATCAGAAAGATGGAAGTTATACGGAGGAACTGCTTGCACTCTACAGAATGAGTCCGTCGTAAGTAAGGAAAATATCACGGCGCAAAAGCCATGGCAGCAGATGGAACGGGCAGATAGGTACAGAGCAGGTACCAAACATAAGATGGAGGAGTATGAGATGGCAGGAACATTGTACTTATGTGCAACACCGATAGGGAATCTGGAAGATATGACATTCCGGGCGGTGAGGATATTAAAAGAAGTGGATCTGATCGCAGCAGAAGATACCAGAAACAGTATCAAGCTTCTGAATCATTTTGAGATTAAGACACCGATGACCAGCTATCATGAATATAATAAGATAGAAAAAGGACACAAACTTGTAGAACGTCTGCAGGGCGGTGAGGACATTGCAGTGATCACGGATGCCGGGATGCCAGGAATCTCTGATCCGGGCGAAGAACTGGTGAAGATGTGTCAGGAAGCAGGGATCACGGTTACAGCTGTTCCGGGAGCCTGTGCATGTGTCACGGCGCTTACGATATCCGGACTTGGAACGAGAAGGTTCGCATTTGAGGCATTTCTTCCAACGGATAAGAAAGAAAGACAGGCCGTTCTGGAGGAACTGAAAGATGAGACGAGAACTATGGTCATTTATGAAGCACCGCACAGACTGGTCCGTACATTGAAGACGCTTCAGGAGACTCTCGGTAACAGACGTATCAGCATCTGCAGAGAACTTACGAAGAAGCACGAGACCGTATTTGCCACAACGATCGAAGATGCGCTGGTATATTATGATGTACAGGAGCCGAAGGGTGAATGTGTCATGGTGATCGAAGGAAAGAGCAGAGAAGAGATCCGCAATGAGGAAAAAGCCAGATGGGAAGAGATGAGTATCGAAGAACATATGGAACTTTATCTCGGACAGGGAATGGACAAAAAATCTGCGATGAAACAGGTGGCAAAAGACAGAGGTGTAGGAAAAAGAGATATTTACCAGGCACTTTTATAGGCTGTTCGTCAACTTGTATAGAAAATGAGAAAAAGATTGTTCAACTTGGGTATTACCCGGGTTGAACTTTTTTTATATACTTTTATCAGAACGAAACAGATAACGACTGGAATAAAAATGATTATAAATCAGGAGGAATTATAGCAATGGCAAGTTTATCATTGAAACACATTAACAAAACATATCCAAATGGATTTGAAGCAGTGAAAGACTTCAACCTTGAGATTGAAGATAAAGAATTCATCATCTTCGTAGGACCTTCAGGATGTGGTAAATCTACAACACTTCGTATGATTGCCGGTCTGGAAGATATCACTTCCGGAGAATTAAAGATCGGAGACAGAGTGGTAAATGACGTAGAGCCAAAAGACAGAGATATCGCAATGGTATTCCAGAACTATGCTCTGTACCCACATATGACAGTATACGATAACATGGCATTTGGGCTGAAATTAAGAAAAGTACCAAAAGACCAGATTGACAAAATGGTTCGTGAAGCAGCTAAGATCCTTGATCTGGAACCACTGCTTGACCGTAAACCAAAGGCTCTTTCAGGTGGACAGAGACAGCGTGTTGCAATGGGACGTGCGATCGTTCGTAATCCTAAGGTATTCCTTATGGACGAGCCTCTTTCAAACCTGGATGCAAAACTTCGTGGACAGATGCGTATCGAGATCTCTAAATTACATCAGAGATTAGGTACAACTATCATCTACGTAACACATGACCAGACAGAAGCTATGACACTGGGAACCAGAATCGTAGTTATGAACGCAGGTATCGTTCAGCAGGTAGATACACCACAGACTCTGTACGATCATCCATGCAACCAGTTCGTAGCCGGATTCATCGGATCACCACAGATGAACTTTGTTGACGCTACATGTAAAGTTGTCGGAGATAAAGTATACTTAGTAGCAGGACCTTCAGAGATCGAACTTCCACCGGCAAAAGCTAAGAAGCTGATCGAAGGTGGATATGCAGGAAAGACAGTTGTTCTCGGAATCCGTCCGGAAGATGTACATGATGAGCAGATGTTCATCGAAACTTCTCCTAATACAGTGATCGAAGCTAAGATCCGTGTATATGAGATGCTTGGTGCAGAAGTATTCTTATACTTTGACTATGAAGGATCAAGCATGACAGCAAGAGTTGATCCTAGAACAACAGCAAGAACAGGTGACCATGTGAAATTTGCTCTGGATGCTGAGAAGATTCACGTATTTGATAAAGAGACACAGGTTACAATCACTAACTAGTCTGTAATTACAGATAGGAATAAAGACCGCGGTAATCGTGGGGAACAGATGAATATAAGAGGGGCCGGGCGTGAGACAGCGTCCGGTCTTTTGCATTTTTTATGCAGACAATAAAATTTTACTTTGTTAAAGCGTTATTATCTGTTATAATGTATTCATAATGCAGTTCGTTAGCGTGTTAAAATGTATACAAGTATGCAAGATGACACAAAGAACAGTATTGCGGACAGGAAATGGAGGACAATGAGTGTTATCAAATCAGATATTACACAAAACAGCGCAGGATATCAGGGAGATCACCGGATTTGACTGTGCAATATGGGATATGCAGGGACTTTGTCTTGTAAGGACGAATGAGAATCTGACCGAGTATGAGCTTCAGATTCAGGATTTCCGTGATGATGAAGAAGAGCCGGATGAGATGATCCTGGATGAGATGGGAATGTTCCGCATCTATGAGGACAGTGATCCGACTTATATACTGATGCTGAAGGGAAATGCAGATGGTATGGAACTGGCGGGGCGCATGGGAGCAAGCCAGCTTAGGAATCTTCTTTATGCATACAAAGAACGGATGGATAAGAACCGGTTCATTCAGAATCTGCTTCTGGATAACCTGCTTCTGGTCGATATCTATAATCAGGCAAAGAAGATGAAGATTCCGGCAGAAATTAAGAGGGTTGTATTTGTAATCGAACCGAAAAATGAAGGAGACATTCTGGTACAGGAAACCCTGAAAGGTCTGTATGCGACGGGAACGAAGGATTTCGTAACCGCAATTGATGAAAAACATATCATTCTGGTAAAATCACTGCAGTCGACCGATGACTATCCGCAGGTAGAACAGATCGCCAAAGAGCTGGTCACAACACTGAACATGGAAGCTATGGTAAGTGTAAGAGCAGCATATGGAACAATTGTAGAGGAGTTAAAGGATGTATCCAGATCATATAAGGAAGCAGATATGGCACTGGAGGTTGGAAGAGTATTCTATGTAGAGAAGAAAATTCTTGCATACAATGAACTCGGGATCGGGCGTCTGATCCATCAGCTTCCGGCATCACTCTGTGAGATGTTCCTGAATGAAGTGTTCGAAGATGGCAAAGCAGACATTTTCGAAGAAGAAGAACTGACGACTGTTTATACATTTTTTGATAATAATCTGAATATATCAGAGACGGCAAGGCGCCTGTATGTGCATAGAAATACACTGGTGTACCGTCTGGAGAAGATTCAGAAGAAGACTGGACTGGATGTTCGTGTATTTGATGATGCACTGACATTCAAGATTGCTATGATGGTAGCGGATCATATGAAATATATGAAACAGTAATTTTGTTAGAAAGTGTCTGAATTCAGACATTTCAATATATTTATAACACGATAGTAGGAGGACAAAACATGCTGAAATTATATGACAAGGGAGTCTATTTACTGAATGGAACAGAGATTGTGGAAGAAAAAGAAGCAGTTGCTGCAAAGACAGGTAAAGATGTGACTCCACAGGAAGCTGCAAAGAATACGATGGCATATAACATTCTGGCAGCGCATAATACCTCAGGAAATACGGATCGTCTGCAGATCAAGTTCGATAAGCTGACGTCCCATGACATTACATTTGTCGGAATTATTCAGACGGCCAGAGCATCCGGGCTTGAAAAATTCCCGATTCCTTATGTACTTACGAACTGTCATAACTCACTTTGTGCGGTTGGAGGAACCATCAACGAAGATGACCACATGTTTGGTCTTACCTGCGCGAAGAAATACGGTGGAGTCTATGTACCGCCTCATCAGGCAGTCATCCATCAATTTGCTCGTGAGATGTTAGCCGGCGGCGGCAAGATGATCTTAGGATCAGACAGCCACACCCGTTACGGAGCACTCGGAACCATGGCTATGGGAGAAGGCGGACCGGAGCTTGTAAAACAGCTTCTGAATAAGACTTATGATATCAAGATGCCGGGCATAGTCGGAATCTACTTAGACGGCGAACCAATGAAAGGTGTCGGACCACAGGACGTAGCACTTGCGATCATCGGTGCAACATTTGGAAATGGCTATGTTAACAATAAAGTAATGGAATTCGTAGGACCTGGTGTAAGCAAATTAAGCGCTGACTTCCGTATCGGTATCGATGTTATGACAACCGAGACCACCTGTCTGTCATCTATCTGGAAGACTGACGACAAGATCAAAGAATTTTACGACATTCACGGAAGAAGCGAAGATTATAAAGAGCTGAATCCTGGAGCTGTTGCTTACTATGACGGTATGGTATATGTGAACTTAAGCGAGATCAAGCCAATGATCGCAATGCCGTTCCATCCGTCTAATGTGTACACGATTGACGAAGTAAGAACGAACTTAAAAGACATTCTTCACGATGTAGAGCAGAAAGCTCTCGTAAGCCTGGACGGAGCAGTTAATTATTCTCTGCAGGATAAGATTGTGAACGGACAGTTATATGTGGATCAGGGAATCATCGCAGGATGTGCCGGTGGTGGATTTGAAAATATCTGTGCTGCAGCAGACATTATCAAAGGACATTACATTGGTTCTGATGAATTTACATTCAGCGTATATCCGGCAAGTACACCGATTTACATGGAACTTGTAAAGAACGGTGCAGTTGCTGACCTTATGGAAGCGGGAACGATCGTGAAGACAGCATTCTGCGGACCTTGCTTCGGTGCCGGAGATACACCTGCCAATAATGCGTTCTCCATCCGTCACTCAACCAGAAACTTCCCGAACCGTGAAGGCTCTAAGCTTCAGAGCGGACAGATCGCATCCGTTGCACTTATGGATGCACGTTCCATCGCAGCAACAGCAGCAAATAAGGGATTCCTTACACCTGCAACTGACATGGATGTGGAATACAAAGGACAGAAATATCACTTTGACAAAAATATTTACGCAAACCGTGTCTTCGACAGCCACGGCGTAGCAGATCCATCTGTAGAGATCAAATTCGGACCGAACATCAAAGACTGGCCGGCAATGGCAGCACTTCCGAAGAACTTACTCCTGAAAGTAGTATCCGAGATCCACGATCCGGTTACAACAACAGACGAATTGATTCCGTCAGGAGAGACATCTTCTTATAGATCAAATCCTCTGGGACTTGCAGAATTTGCATTATCCAGAAAAGACCCTGCTTATGTAGGCCGTGCAAAAGAAGTGCAGAAAGCCGAGAAAGCAATCGAGGCAGGACAGTGTCCGTTAGAAGTATTAGACGAACTGAAACCAGTTATGGCAAAAGTACGCAAGACGTATCCGGAAGCAGGAGAAGGCAACCTTGGAATCGGAAGCACGATCTTCGCAGTAAAACCGGGAGACGGTTCCGCAAGAGAACAGGCAGCATCCTGCCAGAAGGTACTCGGCGGCTGGGCAAATATTGCGAACGAATACGCAACCAAGAGATACCGTTCGAACCTGATCAACTGGGGTATGCTTCCATTTATTACAGAGGAAGATCATGAGAACTTAAGCTTCAAGAACGGTGATTATATCTTCGTGCCGGAGATCAGAAAAGCAATCGAGGATAAGAGTGCTGAAATTAAGGCGTATGTGGTTGGAGATACTTTGAAAGAGATCACTCTGAAGCTCGGTGATATGACGGATGCGGAGAGAGAGATTATCTTAAAAGGATGCCTGATCAATTATTATAGAGGATAGAGAATAAGGTAGATAGAGAATAAGAAAGACAGAAAATAAGACAGATAGAAACACTCCGGGAGGTCTGATAGACAGCCCGGAAAGTTTTGATTTTTCAAAAGTCCATTATGTATTTACGACAGTGCCGATTACCAAGGAGATTCCTGTACCAATCGTAGAAGTCGGAATGTTCCTGGGACAGGACGATGTACAGATCTGGTGCAGAAAGAAGCGGCCGGTGAAGACGCGAAGATGAGTCTCATCCTTGCACATGCAGAAGACCAGATGATGAGTACGGAAATATTCAAGGTTTTGGCAGAAGAAATGATCGAACTTTATAAAAAAGTGAACAAATAAATTAGAATTATTTTAATAACCTTTTTTCTCTCCAATATAAACAAATAAAAACTCTTCAGAATTCTGAGACATGAAAGATTTGTCGGGATTTTGAGGAGTTTTTTGACGTCATAATAAAATAGGCGTATGAAAAATAAAATTAAATTTACTATATACAACCTGAGTGCCTTATGCTAGAATATATCCAAGCATTATATTTCTATATTTTCTAAAGCAGAAAAACTGTTTCTATATTCAAGCGAAATACATATCAGAGATTTTCAATGCTTAAAATTCACAACATATTAAAATGAGCGGGAGGATTTCTGAAAAAGTATAGATCCTCCTGAATTGCAAGTGGAGGATAATGGATGGAAGAAAACAAAAGAGAACGATGGAAAAAAGCAGTGTTACCGGAAGAAGACACAAAGATGGGATTTTATCTTAACAGTAGAGCACCATATGTTTTGTACGAAGGGGAGACGAAGTCACGATATTTTATTGATAAGACATTGATGCTGGAAAAAATATTTGGATTTATAGAAGAGGAAGTAGACGGGCTATATGAGAAGTATCTTGCGGATACGGTGAATCCGAATGGGAAATTATTGGACAAATTCTGGTCCATATGATGAGATCTAAAGGTTGATGATACAGCAGAATCAGCAGTGCGTCAGATCAAAGAAAAGGGTTATGCGTTACGTTTTCAGGGAAAACTGGGTGATGACGAAATATACACGGGTGACATTCTGGCAATTGGAATCGGTTATTGGAAGGACTCAAAGGAACATGAATGTAAGATAGAAAAACTTTCAATTTAGTGCAACAGAATCTGGAGTAAAAGACTCTTATATATGTAGATGATAGAGAAAAGAAAGAAAAACCATGAAAACTCATATCTGAGGGAGGACACGATATGAAATGCAGTATAAAGAAATTCTCGGAAATGTACGAGACTGTCTACCGTGATCTGTACCGTTACGCACTGTGCCTGATGAAGAATCCGCAGGAAGCCGAAGATGCGGTGAGTGAGGCGGTTATCACAGCATACGAGAACATACATAAATTAAAAAAAGAAGAAGCATTCAAAAGCTGGATATTTACAATTCTTACGAATAAATGTAAGAAGAGATTGAAGAAAGCGTTAAAAGAAACACCGGGAAGAGAAGAAGAACTTCCGGAACAAGCGACAGCACCGGATTATGATCTTGCAATCGATGTTAAGAAAGCATTCTTTGTGCTGTCGGAAGAGGAACAGATATTAGTCGGATTATCCGTATTTGGCGGGTATTGCAGTCAGGAGATCGGTGAGATGATGGGGCTGAATCCGAACACGGTACGGTCGAAGCGGAGCCGGGCACTTAAGAAGATGGAATGTGTGCTGGGCAGTTACGGCGAAGATGAGAAGGAAAGAAGGGAGTGAGAAGGTATGAAGCGCGAGAATGAACATAAAGAATATTGTGAACAGGACATCCTAGATCAGATTTCAAGAATGTCAGAAGATACAGAAGTCCCGGATAGTCTGAGATCGGAGAATATAGATAAATTATTGGAAAAGAAAAAACAGAAGAAACATTTCCGTCCGTATCAAATCGGGCTTGTAGCGGCGGCCTGCGTGGCAGTTGTGGCGGGAACTGTAGTGTGGCAGTATGGAAGGATGCATGAAGGAGCGATAAATTCTCCGGATGTGTCAGGTGGCAATGCAGGCAGCAGTGCAGGAAATAGTAATACAGTAAAGAAGATCAGCGACAGTAAGAAGATCAGGACAGCCCAAAGTTATGACGAAATCTATAAATATATCAAACGTTCACAAGATAACTCCGGTATTGCAATGTATGCAAGAAATGTAAATGAAACAGCAGCCGTAGAGGATTCGGCTTCAACAGGAAGATCAACGGCGTCTTCAACGGAAGCGGCCTCGGCAGATACCGGTGTGGCAACAGCAGATGGCAGTTATTCACAGACCAATGTACGACAGTCTGGTGTAGATGAAGGAGATATTGCCAAAACAGACGGGACTTATCTATATGTGCGGGAAGATAATGGCCGGACCATCGATATTGTAGACGTAGGAAACAGCGGAACGAATATAGAAAAATACAGCGAGATTACGCTTGGAAAAGAATACAAAATACAGGAGTTTTATGTAAATACAGATCAAAAGAAACTGGTGGCTGTATGTCAGAAAGAATGTGCAGATAAAAGTAACAAAAAGCAGATGAACACAGATACCTGGAATCAGACTAAAACAGCGGCGGTCACTTATGACATCCGTGATATTAAAAAGCCGGTAAAAGAAGGCGAGGTAACGCAGAGTGGTACTTACAATTCGTCTCGTATGGCAGACGGATATCTGTATCTGTTCAGTGAATACTATACAGGTGGCGACGTGGTCAAAGATAAACCGGTCACCTATGTGCCTCTGGTGAATGGCAAAGAGATGAGCCAGACCAGTATCTGTCTGCCGCCGGTGAATTGTGGAACAATGTATGAAGTGATCAGTTCCATGGACATCAGCAAACCGGATAAAACAGTGGATAATAAGGCAATTCTCTCCGAAGGCGGTCAAATGTATGTAAGTGGAAAAAATATCTACTATTATGAATCAGAATGGCAGCAGGATAATCAGACTGTGACGACACTTCGCAAGATTTCTTATAGAAAGGGCAAGCTAAAGGCCGTAGCTCAGGGAAAAGTAAAAGGATATCTGAATGATACATTTTCACTGGATGAATATAAAGGGAACTTAAGATTATTTACAACCAATGATGATGAAAATCTGGTAACAATCTTAGATAAGAAATTGGATAAGATCAGTTCTATCGAGAATCTGGCAAAAGGGGAATCCATCTATTCTGCAAGATTCATGAAAGAGGCAGGATATTTCGTGACATATGAGCAGGTAGACCCGTTGTTCAGCGTGGATCTGTCCAATCCGGAGAAACCAAAGATCCTCGGCAAATTAAAAATCCCGGGATTTTCAGAATATCTGCATTTCTATGGAGAAGATAAATTACTTGGAATCGGCATGTCAACCGATGAAGAATCAGGGGTGTCGGAAGGTGTAAAAATCACCATGTTCGATATTACCGACAGAACGGATGTAAAAGAAGAATCAACCCTTGTATTGGATGATCTGTATGGAACAAATGCAGCATACGATTACAAATCTGTTCTGGCCGATCAGCAGAAAAATAGGATCGGGTTCTCCGGCTATAGCCAGAATGGGGAAACGTACTGCCTGCTGACTTATAATGGAAAAGAGAAAAAGTTTGAAACAATCCTGAAAGAAGAGATTAGTGGAAATACTTCGCAAGGTATCCGGGGGATTTATATAGAAGATACATTATACGTGATCAGTGGAAATATTATCGAGGCTTATGATATGGATACCGGCAAGAAAACGGGAGATATTATATTGTAAAACCGGAAGTTTTATAGTCGAGGTTCCAGAAGGGAAAATAAAACACACAATACCGAAACAGAAGGAATCATATAATCGGTATTGTGTGTTTTTTAGATACCAAAGTATGCAAGAGAAGCTGCCAGTGGCAAGTTCTGTAGATGTAACTGTTACTGCATATGACTCAGACGGCTGCGAAGCACAGGTCCGACAATGATCGCAATGATAATCTTCACTGCGTCACCGGCAAGATAAGGGATAACTCCGACAGAAAGTGCTGCAACAAAGGACATTTTTAACTGAATTGCAAGCCACTCTGTACCGAAGATATAAGTGATCGCCATACCGATGAGCATACCGACAACGGCCAGGATTCTGTTCTTTGGAAATTTGTCAACGAACAGTCCTGCGATCAGTGCGAGGAAGATAAAACCAATCAGATATCCGCCGGTAGGACCTGCAAGCTTACCTAATCCACCGGTGAAACCAGAGAATACAGGAAGACCGACAAGGCCAAGTAACAGATATACGATATAGCTGATCGTTGCATCTTTAAATCCAAGTACATAGATACTGATCATGATCACCAGGTTGGTAAGACTGATCGGTACCGGACTGACAGGGATCGGAATCGCCATAGGAGCGAAGATACAGGTGATCGCAGTCATCAGGGCGATCAGAACCAGTTTACGGGTGGAGAGTCTTTTCGTTGTTGTGCTGTTTGCTGTGTTATTCATAGTAGTAATTGTCTGCCGGCTGGCAGAACTCCTTTCCTTTAGATTCATATCAAAATATAAAAGCAGTATAAAATGAAATGTGCAAAATGTCAACTACACATTTGACGTGGTTAACAATTGAAAAGGTGATATGTTGACAAATATGGTTACAGAGAAACTGTATAGTATTGTGCAAACATTAAAATAAATATATAGAAATCAGACAATTTAACGTAAAAAATAAAATAATGAAAAATAAAAGAAAATAATCGCAAAAAGTATTGACAAAACAAAATGCGGATGATATTATGTAATCAATCCAAAGGAAATCCGAAATAAACAAAAAGGACTCCTGACGAGAAAGGGAATCTTGAAAATTCTATAGCATATATTTTATAAGAGAATTTTTATTATCAGAGTTTCGATTCATTTAGAAATCTAAAATGCATATATAGGTATAAAGTATTTGGTAATGCATCGAATATTAGATATCGTAAAGTATATTGTAAAGATAGAGAATGGATGAAGTAAGATTATAAAATGATATCACGGGGATATAGGAATAATCTTAATGAAAGAGACAAGGTAATAAATATCATTTATATCTTATGTGTATAAAGAATGAAAAAAGTTTATAAGGATAAAAAATATTTCATATGTCGGTGAGATATGTTGATTGGAAATTTATGAAAAGGAGGCTTAATCCAATGGACACAGTAGAATCATCGAATCAATATGTTAGTGGTATGACAGTTAAAAATTCCCATAGAGTAAGCCTTTATAATAATAGATAAAAAGGCCGGTAGAGGAGATTCAGATAATAATAAAAATAAACGGAGAAAATAAAACCGGATAATAAAAATAAAAAAACTGTAAACATATTGAACATAATACCATATATTTAAATATATTATTAAAATGTGTAAAGAAACATGAATAGTAGATTTGAATGAACATGTAGGACAATGAGTAAAAGATCATTGAAATACATAAAAAGGCGTCAGGGAATAAAATAATAATTAATTCTCCGAAACAAATGAAAAGTATATGATAAAATTGAATATGTAACAGCCATCATAATAAAAAGAATTATGATGGCTGTTTTTTTATCGCCATGCGTTCGTAAGGAGCTGCCAGTGGCAGGTTTTCGGTATTGCCATGCATTCGGAAGAAGCTGCCGACAATAAATTATAAACTTTTGTAACTTTTGTAATATTTTTTTAACATATTTAACCGGATATTTTGACAATAGACAGGTCATATGATAAACTTATATAAGTAAAATTGTAGGGAAATACGCTTTTTTAAAATAAATATTTGAGGTGAGAAATATTGGATAAATATGAATATAGGGTAAAGACCGAGCAGATGCTTGATCATCTGGAAAAAAAGGAATACCAGAAAGCAATGGATATAGCTGAAAGTATAGACTGGCGAAGAGTAAAGAACGCTTCTATGCTTAATACGGTAAGTGAGATTTATGAATATAACGGAGAATTTAAGAAAGGGAGAGATATCTTATTCCTGGCATTTGACAGAGCACCGGGAAGCCGTAAAATCGTATATCGATTAGGTACATTGGCATTAAAGATTAAGGATATCAGAGAAGCGACAGACTGTTATGAAGAGTTTGTTAAGCTGGCGCCAAAAGACCCGAATCAATATATCCTGAAGTATAAGATCCTGAGAACTCAGGGAGCAGCACTTTCGGATCAGATTGCGGCGTTGGAAGAATTTAAAAAAGCGGAATATATTGAAAAATGGGCATATGAACTTGCCAAGTTATATGATGAGGCGGGAATGACTGCGGAATGTCTGGAAGAATGTGATGACCTGATTCTTTGGTTCAGCGAAGGAAAGTATGTATACCTGGCGATGGAACTTAAGATGAAGTATAAGCCACTGACGCCGCTTCAGCAGGAAAAATATGACAGCCGTCCGGGAGCAGTAAAGAAGCAGCCGGAACCTGTAAAACAGACGGAGTCAACATTGGAAGAAGTTGACGATGAGAATGAATATGATGAAGGTTCTGAGGAAGAGGTACAGGAAAGTACGGTGCAGAGAATAGATGATGCACAGGTACAGGAGATTCCGCCGGAGCCGGTTCCGATGCAGGAAGAGTTTGAAATACCGGAGGAAGCCGCACAGGCAGATGTCGTACCGGAGGAAGTTGTACCGGAAGCAACTGCAGCAGTGGAAGAGACTCCGATGTATAGGGAAGAAGAACCGGAAGCATCTGTTGAGACACCTGAAGAGCATACATCAGCAATCAAACAGGTAGTTACGGGGGCCACATTAGAAGAAGCTCTGGCACAGGGTGTTGCTGTTGCAAGCGGTATTAATATTGAAGAAGAAGCAATGAAAGAGCGCGAGGATGAAATCTTGGCAAACGGTCAGATGATGATCGATGATATCCTTCAGAAATGGGAAGCAAAACAGAAAGATCATGAAGAGGCGATTGCAAAGCAGAAAGCCAAAGATGAGGAGCGTCTCCAGAAGGAAAGAGAACAGGCAAGAATCCGTCAGGAAGAAGAGCGCAAAGAAGTAGAAAGAAAAGCAGCTGAAGCAGAGGCCAGAAGAAAAGCTGAAGAAGAGGCAGCAAGAAAAGCAGCTGAGGAAGAAGCCAGAAGAAAAGCCGAAGAAGAGGCCAGAAGAAAAGCTGAAGAAGAGGCAGCAAGAAAAGCAGCCGAGGAAGAAGCCAGAAGAAAAGCCGAGGAAGAGGCAGCAAAAAAAGCAGCCGAAGAAGAGGCCAGAAGAAAGGCTGAAGAAGAAGCAGCAAGAAAAGCAGCTGAGGAAGAAGCCAGAAGAAAAGCTGAGGAAGAGGCAGCAAGAAAAGCAGCCGAAGAAGAGGCCAGAAGAAAGGCCGAGGAAGAGGCAGCAAGAAAAGCTGAGGAAGAGGCAGCCGACGAGAAAGAATCTGAAAGAAATACACAGAGAATACCGGATGACATTGTCCGTCTGATGGAAGAGATGGAGAGTGAAAATGAAGATTCCGAAGATGAGATTTATGAGGAAGAACTTGAAGACGGTCCGGGAATGGATGAAGATTTCATAGAAGGAATCGAAGATGAGCTTGCCGGACTGGATATGAACGGAAGCAGTTTCGAGGAAGGTGATTTTGACGAAGCCGACTTTGAGGAAGAGGATCTTGAAGGGGAAGACTTTGACGAAGGCGACTTTGAGGAAGAAGATCTTGAAGGAGAAGACTTTGACGAAGGCGACTTTGAGGAAGAAGATTTCGACGAGGAAGACTTTGACGAAGCTGACTTTGAGGAAGAAGATCTTGACGAGGAAGAACTTGAAGAGGCCGATTTTGACGAAGACGATGATGAAGACGACTTTGAAGACATAGATGATGAAGAAACCGATTTTGACGAAGGCGACTTTGAAGAAGATATGGACGAAGAGGATTTCGACGAAGAAGAGATCGACGATGACGAAGAGCTTGATTTTGGCGAAGACCTTGAAGGGGAAGATTTTGACGAAGCTGACTTTGAGGAAGAGGATCTTGATGAAGGAGACTTTGACGAAGGCGACTTCGAGGAAGAAGATTTTGACGAAGAAGAGATCGAAGATGAGGATGACACAGAAGAATTAGAGATTGAAGAGCCATCCGAAGAAGAGATCCAGGCAAGAATTAAAAAGTCAAAAGGTGGAGTTCCATTTGATACCGGATTCGTTGTAACAGGAAGATATGATCTGAGTGCAACGAGTGAAATCGGATTAAAGGCAGGACTTACGGAAGAACAGAAGAAGTTATTCTCATATTTCGTTCCGGTAAGAGGAATGAGTGAACAGATCGTAGAGGTTCTTGATAATGACAGACGTGCCCAGAGAGAGGGTACTTCCAAGACAGGAAACCTTCTGGTAATCGGAAGAAAAGGATCTGGTAAAACAGTTCTTGCGGTTGATATCGTAAAAGCAATCCAGAAACAGAGAAATCTGAAACAGGGTAAAGTAGCGATCGTTACAGGTGAGTCTTTGAATAAGAAAGAACTTACGAATATCATCCAGAAGCTTCGTGGAGGAGCAATCATCATTGAACATGCTGGCAAGCTGAATTCAAGAACGGTAAAAGAACTTAATTATCTGATGGAAAAGAAGACAGGTGAATTACTTTTCGTACTGGAAGATCAGAGAAAACCTCTGGAGCGTCTGATGACAGCTAATCCGGAATTCAAGAAGAAATTCAGTTCGAAACTGGAACTTCCGGTATTCATTAATGATGAGCTGGTAACATTCGGTCAGACATATGCGAAAGAGAATGGATATAAACTGGATGAGATGGGAATCCTTGCACTGTACAGCCGTATCGATGTAATGCAAAGAGAAGACCATGCAGTATCTGTTGCAGAAGTTAAAGAGATCATGGATGAAGCAATTGCTCATTCACAGAAAGCAAATGTAAAACACCTTGCACGAAGAGTATTTGGTAAGGGAACAGATGATTCTGACAGAATTATTCTGAAAGAAGAAGATTTTAAAATTTAAGTCAGATTTTGGAAGAGTTTTGACAAACTAAACTGTCAAAACTCTTTCTTTTTGCCCTTTTGTAAAGTATAATGTTGTTATAAATATGCAACAGAATGCGAGGGGTAATTATGGCTGAAAAAAAGAAGAAACCGTATGAAATAGGCGAGCTGGATCAATACCTTTTCGGACAGGGAAATCATTACGAGATTTATAAGAAGCTGGGTGCACATCTGGTACAGGACGGAAAACAAAAAGGTGTGTATTTTGCGGTATGGGCACCGCATGCACAGGCAGTTTCGGTAGTCGGAGAGTTCAATGAATGGGATACAGAGGCGAACCCGATGAAGAGAGAAGAACCTCTGGGAATCTATACCTGTTTTATACCTGGTGTGAAGAAAAATCAGATGTATAAGTATTGTATTGAGACTTATTCGGGAGAACAGATATTTAAGGCAGATCCATATGCCAATTATGCGGAATTAAGACCTGGAACAGCATCCAGAGTTACAGATATCGAGAATATAAAATGGACGGATACAGAATGGATGACCCACAGAAAGACCTGGAATCATAAGCATAAGCCGATGTCTGTCTATGAGGCACATATTGGTTCCTGGATGCGCCATCCGGGACGGGAAGATGAAGGTTTCTATACATATAGAGAGTTTGCCAGAGCAATTACCAAATATATTAAAGAAATGGGTTATACACATGTGGAGCTGATGGGGATCGCGGAGCATCCGTTTGACGGTTCCTGGGGATATCAGGTGACTGGTTATTATGCACCGACATCCCGGTATGGAACACCGGAAGATTTCGCATGGATGATCAATTATCTGCATAGAAATAAGATCGGTATCATTCTGGACTGGGTACCGGCCCATTTCCCGAAGGATGCACATGGACTTGCTGATTTTGACGGAACTGCGACGTATGAATATGCAGATCCAAGACTTGGAGAACATCCGGACTGGGGAACAAAAGTGTTTGACTTTGGAAAAAATGAAGTCCGCAATTTCCTGATCTCCAATGCATTGTTCTGGATTGAAAAATTCCATATAGACGGACTTCGTGTAGATGCTGTTGCGTCTATGTTATATCTGGATTATGGACGGAAAGATGGCGAATGGGTAGCGAATAAGTATGGTGAGAATAAGAACCTTGAAGTGATTGATTTCTTCAAACATTTGAACTCTGTTGTTCTTGGAAGAAATCCGGGAGCACTCATGATTGCAGAAGAATCTACAGCATGGCCGAAGGTTACCGGTGATGTGGAAGAAGGCGGTTTAGGTTTCAGCCTGAAGTGGAATATGGGATGGATGCACGATTTCACGGAATATATGAAGCTGGATCCATATTTCCGTAAGGATAATCATCATCTGATGACATTTGCCATGAGTTATGCATACAGTGAGAATTATATCCTGGTATTGTCGCATGATGAAGTGGTACATCTTAAGTGTTCGATGCTTAATAAGATGCCGGGACTGGGATTTGATAAATATGCTAACCTTAAAGCCGGTTATGCATTCATGATGGGACACGCCGGTAAGAAGCTTCTTTTCATGGGGCAGGAATTCGCACAGCTTCGTGAATGGAGCGAGGAAAGAGAACTTGACTGGTTCCTGTTGGCTGAGCCGGAGCATCAGCAGATGAAAGAGTGGGTAAAAGCGTTGCTTCATCTGTATAAGAGTCATAAGGCGATGTATGAGATGGATCAGAGCTGGGAAGGATTTGAATGGATCAATGCGGATGATGGATACAGAAGTATCTATAGTTTCATGAGACATTCCAAAGGTGCAAAGAAGAATCTGTTGTTCGTCTGCAACTTTACGCCGATGGCAAGAGATGATTACAGAGTCGGAGTTCCGAGAAAGAAACAGTATAAGTTGATTCTGAACAGTGATGAGGAAAAATACGGCGGAACCGGAGAGGTAAGAAAGAAGATCTATAAGGCTGAGGCAAAAGAATGTGATGGAAGACCGTATTCATTTGCTTATAAGCTGCCGCCTTACGGAGTTGCTGTGTTTGAATTTTAAGAGGAGTAATTTTAGGATTATTTAAATTTTGGAATAGAGAGATTTTAATTTGAATGAAGTAAAATAAAAAACGCCGGGAAGTTTTTTTAAGCTTCCCGGTGTTTTTATAGCAAAGTGTGCAAGAAAAGCTGCCAGTGGCAGGTTTGCTGTATTGTCATTATAATTCGTTTGTTACTATAATTACCTGCTAATGCTTATGTCTAGTTGGCAGAGCCGTTAGCTGTGGAATCAGACGTATCAGAGTTGGAAGAATCTGATTCGCTGCTGCCTGGTAAGCTGCTCTGAGTATCGGACTGATCATCGGCACTGTTATTCAGTGAAGAATCATCAGCAGAGTTGTCTGTTGTGCCGGCATCTGAAGAATCTGCATCACTGTTCAGAGAATCATTCTGTGTGTCGTCAGACTGATCATCATCAGTATCTTTGCTGTCCTCTGTATTGGCATCGTTTTTGCTCTTATCTGAATTGTCTTTTTTAGAATCGCTTCCGCCGAACAGATCCTTGAAGAATTTCTTGATCTTGCCCCAGAATCCGCTGTTATCGCTGTTGTCATCCGAACTGCTGTTGGAAGAATTATCTGCGCTGTCGGAATTGTTCGAAGAAGAGTTGTCGGAAGAATCCAGTGTGCTGTTACTTACGACATCATCGCCGAGTGCACTGTCATCCGTATTGTTGATGATTCCGCCATCAGAGCTGTCACTGCCGCCGAAGATTCCTTTGATGGAATTCCAGAGGTTGGAGAAGAATCCCTCGCTCTTTCCGTCGATGTTGTTCAGTGTATTCTTCAGTGCTTTGACATCATAGTCATACTGGGAAATGTTCTTTAACAGTTCAGTGATCTTGTCGATCTGTTCCTGTGTCAGAGTGACATCGTTATTCTTGGCAGCATCTTCCACTGCATCCTGAATATCGTTTTCATCTTTTAAGCCGTCTTCAATAACGCTTTCTTTGGCATCATTCATGACATCTTCGGCTTTGTCCTGTCCGATATCATTTGCCAGATCTCCTGTTGTGACAAGTTCGTCGGTTGCGGCAGCCTTCTGATCTTCGTTCAGAGTTGTTCCGGTGGCTTTCTCATAAGCCATCATGATTCCTGTCAGTGCGCCTGTTCCGGATACTTCGATCGGAGAAGCAGCGATAACGTTACAGTTCTCAACACCGGATGTAAGAAGTGTACTGGAGATCATAGAACTTGTAACATAAGTTAAGTTGGAAACCTTTACTTGGATTCCGCCGCTTGTGGTCGGCTCTACATATGAACAGCTGTAGGTACGGGTACCGATCTGTTCTTCCGGAGCGACCCCTTCGAGATATTTTCTTTCATCTGCATTGGTAACTTCGATGACATCTGCTTTGTCAGAAGAGGTACCAAAGTACTCATACATGGAATTCTTCTGTGAATCTGACAGGTTGGCTCCAAGTGTTACAACTTTAGATGAATCTGCCTTTACGACCAATGGTGCCGCAGTAGAACCAAGTACAACTGCCATGGCAACTGGTAATGCTCTTTTTAAATTTTTCATAATGCGTGGTGTGTTCACCATGCCCCCTTTTTATTAAATATATTTATCCCTGTTACTTCTTAAATATAGCATAAAAAACTATGTTTTCCTAGGAAATATAAATTAACTATTTCTAAAGATTTTCTGTAGACGTGCGTCAAAATCGTTCTGTGATATCATCCCCTGCATGACAGCGATCAGTTCCTGGTCTTTGAAAAAGAGAAATGTCGGAAGAAGATCTGTCTGATACTCAGCTGCGAGAAGTCCGGATTCTGTGGTCTCTACTTCAAAAAAGCGAATGCTGCCGGAATATTTTTTCTGATATTTTTTTTCGAGATCTTCTATAATGGGACGCATCATTGCACATTTTCCACACCAGACGGCGTAGAACATGACTACGGCAAACACGGGATGGTCCGTGCTTTCACCCGCCGGTGCATCGGAAGAAAGCTGCCAGTGACAGGCCCTGAAGCTTTCAAAGTTTTGTGTCGTCAGATGTAACATAAGCTTCCACCCTTTCACAGGATTACAGGAGCATAAGATATGCTCTCTATTAATATATGAAAGGAAAGGGAAGAGGTTCCTTTATCTGCGTTTTGCGATCAGTTTGCAGATCGGATTGCCCATGGAAGAGAATTTTGCTTCATATTCGGTCATAATATTTCCCTGATTCATCTTACTGTCATTATGAAGATCATAGGAAAGTTGATCCAGAACGAACAGTTCGGAAGTCTTAAGTTCTTCTACGGAAAAGTCGAAGAGCGGACGGTTGTCTGTCTTGAATTCTACGGTTCCGTCTGCAGTCAGGACTTTGTCATAAAGCTTGAAAAATTCGTTGGATGTCAGTCTTCTTCTTGCATGGCGGGCCTTTGGCCATGGATCGGAGAAGTTCAGGTAGATACGGGATACTTCCGCCGGGGCGAATACCGTCGGCAGGTCATTTGCATCCATACAGATGAATCGGATGTTGGCAGGAACTTTTCCTTCGGCTTCCAGTTCCTGGAATTTCTCAACGGCACGTAATAAGACGCTGGAATAGCGTTCGATGCCGACGTAGTTGATCTGTGGGTTTTCGGCTGCGAGAGTCAGAAGAAACTGACCTTTTCCCATACCGATCTCGATGTGCAGCGGTCGTTCATTTTGGAACTCCTGATTCCAGTGTCCGCATAAGCTTTCCGGATTCTTAACAACTTCTTTGCAGGCTTCGAGAACGCTCTCTGCACGTGGTATATTTCTAAGACGCATATGTGTGTTCCTCCTTATAATCAATGGATTTGCAAGGATTTTCTGACATTTTGCAAATCGTTCTTAGTTTAGCGTCTGTGCAGGAAAAAGTCAATGGAAGTGGAAATTGTCAGAAGAATTGAGAAAAATAATACAATATATACAAAATGATAGTGGTAATTTTAGAAAATAGGTGTATTATTATAACATGGATAAAAAAGTAACAATTATTCGTTGTGAAATGTGCAAAAAGGAGGGCGGCTTATGAACTCTGTTATTGAGAAATTAGCTGAAGTGGAAGAAACGGCGGAGGCGATCGTAGAGCATGCCAGACAGCAGAAAAGTGAAATTGAAAAACAGATACAGGAAGAAAGGAATCAATTTGACCGGGACCTGGAAGAAGAGACACAGAAAAAACTGGAGAAGATAAAAGCAAAGTCGCAGCAGGAAGTAGAAAAAGTTCTGGACCGGGAACGGAAGAAGGACCAGAAGGCGATTGATGATCTGAAGAGGGAATACGAAGAAAATCATGACATTTATGCAGAGGAAATCGTAAGACATATGATCGAGGTGTAGCGTATGGGAAATGTGATGGCTTACAGCGGGATCACGACAAAGGTACGTGCGATGTCGGCGAAGCTTCTGAAAGAGAAAGATTATGATACGATCGCAGGTCTTGGTACAGTGACAGAAGCAATCGAATATCTGAAAGACAAGACGGCGTATGCACCATATGTGGAGCGGATGGATGTTTCCTTATATCACAGGGGAAATGTGGAGAAGATCCTGTATCAGTCGTTGTTCGATGATTATTCGAGGATCTTCCGGTTTGCCGGGATGGAGCAGAAGACGTTCTTAAAATTATACTGGAAACGGTATGAAGTCGATCTGATCAACTACTGTTTGAGGATCGTGTTCAATCATTATGAGAAACCATTTGATCTGGAATACAAGAAAGAGTTTTTCGACAGATATTCACAAATTTCCATAGACCGGTTGATAACTTCGAAAAATATCGACGAGCTTGTAGATAACTTACGGGATACGGAATATTATGGTGCGCTTGCCAGAATCAGAGATTCCGGAGCGGGAACGCTGTTTGATTATGATCTGGCATTGGATCTGTATTATTTTTCTACGATGTGGAAAAAGGGAAAACGGGTTCTGAAAGGACATGAGCAGAAGATATTCTTAAAGGACTATGGAATGAAGATCGATCTTCTGAATCTTCAGTGGATCTACCGTGCGAAGAAGTATTATCATATGCTTCCGCCGGATATCTATTCGATGACGATCCCGATCCACTATCGGATAAAAGTAGAAGAATTCAAGACACTGGTGGAGACGCCGACACTGGAACAGTTTGAAGCAGAAGTGGAAAAGACGTACTATGCAGGAAAATATAATTATATGCAGACGGATAAAACACTGGAACAGATGTATCGCGACTGCCTGCGGAAGTTGTACCTGACTGATAAAAGGAATGATCCGTATTCGATCGCGATCGTCAATACGTATCTGTTCCTGAAAGAAGAAGAAATCTATAAACTAACGACAGCCCTTGAGTGTATCCGTTACGGTTTGACGAAGGGAGAGACATTAGGATACTTAGGAGGTGTGAATCAATGATTGTTAAGATGAAGTTCTTAAGCATCAGCGGACCGAAGAATGATATCGACCGTGTCTGCGAGGTGTATCTGTCGAAATACGAGATGCAGCTTGAGAATGCGGCGGCGGAGCTTAAGACGACCGACAACCTGCAGCCTTTTGTGGAAGTCAATCCATACAAAGAGCCGCTTGCGAAGGCAGAACAGTTCAGCGCACTGTTAGCGGATGAAGACCAGAGGATCGATGTATCGATGAATCAGGAGGATATGCTGAACCTGATCCGGGATGTCAATCATGACTATCTGGATCTGCTGGAGAAGAAAGAGTTAACGAAGAAGCAGGTAGATGAATACAAAGAAAAGCTTCTGATCATGGAGCCGTTCCGGACACTGGAACTGGATATGCAGAAATCATTAAAGTATAAATATATGAAAGTCCGGTTCGGACGGGTAGATGTGAATTATTACAAACGTCTGGAAAAATATTTATTTGATGATCTGAATGCGGTATTTATCGAAGGTACGAGGAATGAAAATTATGTATATGGATGTTATTTCGTATCGAATGCGGATTCCAGTAAGGTGGATTCGGTATTCAATTCCTTACATTTTGAAAGGATTGCAATTCCATCCGAATACATAGGAACGCCGGCGCAGGCCTGTGAAGAGCTTGAAAAAGAAATTGAAGAAAAACAGAAAGAGATTGCTGGGATTAAAAAACAGATCAGTGAGCTGATGGCAAAGAATGCCGCAAAGCTCCGAGGTGCGAAGACGCGTCTGGAAGAACTGGCTACGAACTTTGATGTCCGCAAGCTGGCGGCAAGGATTGAAGAGGGAGATAATAAAGAAGACTATTACATCCTGTGCGGATGGATGGGCGAAGATGATGTGAACAAATTCCTGGCGGAATCGAAGAATGATGATAAGGTATTCGTTGTTGTAGAAGAAGACAAGGAGAAATTCTTCGGAGAGCCGCCGACGAAGCTTAAGAATCCAAGGTTCTTCAAGCCGTTCGAGATGTTCATCCGGATGTACGGGCTTCCGGCAAATGATGAGATGGATCCGACGATGTTCGTGGCACTGACGTATACATTTATCTTTGGTGCGATGTTTGGGGATGTCGGCCAGGGCTTATGCCTGTTTGTATTCGGCGGGCTTTTGTACCTGATTAAGAAGATCAACCTGGCTGGGATCATATCCATTGCGGGACTGTTCTCAACATTCTTTGGATTCATGTTCGGAAGTATCTTCGGATTCGAAGATGTGATACAGGCACACTGGTTAAGGCCGGTGGATGCGATGACGAACCTGCCGTTTATCGGACAGCTCAACACAGTATTTGTGGTTGCCATTGCATTTGGCATGGGACTGAATATCCTGGTGATGATCTTTAACGTGATCAATTCGATCAAGAGTCATGATGTGGAAAATATGTTATTTTCCCATAACGGAATCGCGGGACTGGTGTTCTACGGATTCCTGGTGCTGACGATCGTGCTTTACATGACGGGACATAAGGTTCCGGGCAATATCCTGATGGTGATCTTCCTGGGAGTTCCGGTGATCTTGTTCGTATTCAAGGAACCGCTGGGAAATCTGGTGACAAAGCAGCATAAGAAGATGGAAGAGGGCAAGGTAATGTTCTTCGTGCAGGCGTTCTTCGAACTGTTCGAGACGATGCTGAGCTATTTCTCCAATACCATTTCTTATGTGCGTATCGGTGCATTTGCCGTCAGCCATGCGGCGATGATGGAGGTTGTGCTGATGTTATCCGGCGCAAGTGCGGGGCATACGAACTGGATCGTGTTTGTGCTGGGAAATGTGCTGGTGTGCGGACTGGAAGGTCTGGTCGTCGGTATCCAGGTACTGCGTCTGGAATATTATGAGATGTTCAGCAGGTTCTATAAGGGAACCGGACGGGAGTTCAAGCCGTTTCACAGCCAGAGTGACGAAAAGTAAAGAAACGATTTAAGTGATTTTGTGATCCAGAGGATAAATCGCCATGCGTTCGAAAGAAGCTGCCAGTGGCAGGTTCTGTAGAGGAAAAATAATAAGACAGAATTCAGAGATATATTTACAGGAGGACAAAAATATGAGCCTGACAGTTAGATTATTGTTAATTGCAACATTGTTACTTAGCATTGTAATTCCATTCGGATATTTCCTGATCGGACAGAGGACGAAGAAGCGTTATAAAAGAGCCATCGGCACGAATGTATTTTTCTTCTTTAGTACTGTCCTGATCGCGGGAATCATGCTCTTTGCGGGAGATCCGGTACAGGCAGCAGAAGCAGCCGGCAATACGGCATCGAACGCAACCGGATTCGGATACCTGGCAGCAGCACTTTCAACCGGTCTTTCCTGCGTCGGTGGTGGTATCGCCGTTGCAAGTGCAGCAAGTGCGGCTCTGGGTGCAATTAGTGAAGATTCCAGTGCACTTGGTAAGTCACTGATCTTCGTAGGTCTTGCAGAAGGTGTGTGTCTGTACGGACTGATCATCTCCTTCATGATCTTAGGTAAATTGTAAGATGAAGATGTATCTGATCAGTGATAATATCGATACTCTGACAGGAATGCGTCTCGCAGGGGTAGACGGAATCGTGGTACATGAAAGAGAAGAACTCCGGTGTGCGATCGAGAATGCCATGGAGGATAAGGATGTAGGTGTGATTCTGCTGACGGAGAAATTCGGAAGAGAATTCCCGGACCTGATAGACGAGATCAAGCTGGAGCGGACGATGCCGCTTCTGATCGAGATTCCTGACAGACACGGGACCGGACGTAAGAAAGATTTTATCACGTCGTATGTAAATGAAGCGATAGGGTTGAAATTATAGACAGGAAGAAGGTGGCACATTTGACAAACGAAGAGAAGATCACGCATATCCGGACGGCGGCGATGGAAGAAGCAAGAGCGGAGGCGAATGCGATCGTAAAGCAGCATGAGGATGCGCTTCGAAGTGTGTTCGAACAGCATCAGATCGAAGCCAGACGGCAGTCGGAGACGAGAGTGCGTGCAGAGAGTGTGACTGCGAAACAGCAGCTGAACATGGCAATGTCAAAGGCGCAGCTTGAATTAAAACGTGAGATGGGAAAGACGCAGACAGAACTTAAGACGGAACTGTTCGAAGAAGTGCAGTTAAAGCTTCTGGCGTTCATGAGAACGGAAGAGTATAAAGAAGTTCTGATCCGTTATATAGAGAAAGCAGCACAGTTTGCATCGGGGATGGCGATGACGATCTATATCAATCCGTCTGATGCAGACAAGAAGACATATCTGGAAGAACGTACGGGAATGACGCTGACGATCAGCAAAGTGGATTTTATCGGCGGGGTGCGTGCGGTTGTGCCTGAGAAGAATGTCCTGGTGGACTATGCATTCAAAGGTGCACTGGAGAATGAATACCAGAAATTCCAGTTCCGGGGAGGTGTAAAGGGTGAGTAGCGGAAAGACAGAAAAGATATATGGCATCAACGGCCCGGTCATTTACCTGAAAGGGAAGACGGATTTTAAGATGTCGGAAATGGTCCATGTGGGAGAAGAAAAGCTGGTTGGCGAAGTCATTTCCCTGGATAAGGACCGGACGACGGTACAGGTGTATGAGGAGACTTCCGGACTGCATCCGGGAGAACTTGTGGAAGGTACGGGAGCGGCAGTGTCGGTTACGCTGGCACCCGGCATCCTGAATAATATCTTTGACGGTATTGAGAGACCGCTGGAGCGGATCGCTGACAAGGGCGGGGCATTTATCACCCGTGGTGTCAGTGTGGACGCACTGGACCGTCAGAAACTCTGGGAGACGCATATTACAGTGGCTGAAGGCGATATGGTACAGGGTGGAACGATCATTGCGGAAGTGCCGGAGACGCGGGCTATCGTGCACAAATGCATGGTTCCGCCGGGAGTAGAAGGGACTGTTGTATCGGTGGTTCCGGATGGTGAATATACGATTGATGAGACGCTGGTTACGATTGAACTGTTCAATGGAGAAAAAAGAGAACTTTCGATGACACAGCACTGGCCGATCCGTGTACCGAGACCGGTGAGCCGGAGATTCCCGGCAAGTGTGCCGCTGGTAACAGGACAGCGAATTCTGGATACGATGTTCCCGATTGCAAAAGGTGGAACGGCTGCGATCCCGGGAGGATTCGGAACGGGTAAGACGATGACCCAGCATCAGATCGCAAAATGGTCGGATGCGGATATTATCATATATATCGGATGCGGCGAGCGTGGAAATGAGATGACACAGGTTCTGGAAGAGTTTTCGGAGCTGGTCGATCCGAAATCGGGCAATCCATTGATGGACAGAACGACGCTGATCGCCAATACATCGAACATGCCGGTAGCTGCCCGTGAGGCGTCCATTTATACCGGACTGACACTGGCGGAATATTACCGTGATATGGGGTATGATGTGGCGATCATGGCGGATTCGACATCCAGATGGGCAGAGGCACTGCGAGAGCTTTCGGGACGACTGGAAGAGATGCCGGCGGAGGAAGGATTCCCGGCGTATCTGGCATCGAGACTGTCGGCATTCTATGAAAGAGCCGGCATGATGCAGACGTTAAATGGTGCGACAGGATCGGTCTCTATCATCGGAGCGGTATCTCCGCAGGGAGGAGATTTCTCTGAACCGGTTACGCAGAATACGAAGCGTTTCGTGCGCTGTTTCTGGGGACTGGACAAATCACTGGCGTATGCGAGACATTTCCCTGCGATCCACTGGCTGACAAGTTACAGTGAATACCTGAACGACTTAAGCGGCTGGTATTCGGATCATGTATCGCCGAAATTTGTTGATTACCGGAACCGTCTGATGGCGATCCTGAACCAGGAGAGCAGCCTGATGGAGATCGTAAAACTGATTGGCGGGGATGTGCTTCCGGATGACCAGAAGCTGATCCTGGAGATTGCGAAGGTGATTCGTCTGGGATTCCTGCAACAGAATGCATTTCATAAGGATGATACGTGTGTATCACTTGAGAAGCAGTTCAAGATGATGGATGTTATTCTGTATCTGTATAAGACGAGCCGGAAACTGGTGGCGATGGGGATGCCGATGTCGGTGCTGAAGGCAGAAGGTATATTTGAGAAGGTCATTGCGATCAAGTATGATGTGCCGAATGACAATCTGCAGTTACTGGATCTGTATAAACTGGATATTGATGACTTTTATAACCGCGTCATCGAGAAAAATGCGTAAAGGGAGGGACGTAAGATGGCAATAGAATATCTTGGACTGAGCAGCATTAATGGCCCTCTCGTCGTACTGGAAGGCGTAGAAAATGCATTTTACGATGAGATCGTGGAATTTATTGTAGATCATGATACGAGGAAAATGGGACGTATCGTGGAACTGGATGAAGATAAGGCCGTGATCCAGGTATTTGAAGGAACGGAAAATATGTCGCTGGATAATACCCACACGAGGCTTACGGGACATCCGATGGAAGTTGCCGTGTCAGAGGAAATGCTGGGCCGTACATTTAACGGGATCGGGGAAGCAATCGATGGCCTTGGACCGATCACAGATGCTGAGAAGCGGGATGTAAACGGACTTCCGCTGAATCCGGTCAGACGGGAATACCCGAGAAATTATATCCGTACCGGAATCTCGGCAATTGACGGACTGACGACACTGATCCGCGGGCAGAAGCTTCCGATATTCTCAGGAAACGGACTTCCGCATGATCAGCTTGCGGCACAGATCGTCAAGCAGGCTTCGCTTGGTGACAATTCGAATGAACAGTTCGCAGTTGTATTCGGAGCAATGGGTGTGAAGCACGATGTGGCGGAATTCTTCCGTAAGACATTTGAGGAAAGCGGTGTGGCAGACCATGTGTGTATGTTCTTGAACCTGGCGAATGACCCGGTGGTGGAGCGTCTGATCACGCCGAAGGTAGCACTGACGGTAGCAGAGTATCTGGCATTTGAGAAAAATATGCATATTTTGGTTATCCTGACGGATATGACTTCTTTTGCGGAAGCCATGCGTGAAGTGTCTTCTTCCCGTGGCGAGATTCCGTCAAGAAAAGGATATCCGGGATATTTATACAGTGAACTGGCAACAATCTATGAACGTGCCGGTATTGTGGACGGGGCAAATGGTTCCGTAACACAGCTTCCGATCCTGACCATGCCGAATGATGATATTACACATCCGATCCCGGACCTTACCGGATACATTACAGAAGGACAGATCGTACTGGACCGTAATCTTCACGGTCAGGCAGTCTATCCGCCGATCAGTATCCTGCCATCGCTTTCGCGTCTGATGAAGGACGGTATCGGAAAAGGATACACGAGAGAAGATCATCAGGATCTTGCAAACCAGTTATTCTCCGCTTATGCGAAGGTCGGAGAGGCGAGAAACCTTGCTTCCGTTATTGGCGAGGATGAATTGTCACCGATTGACAAGCAGTATCTGAAGTTCGGTGAAGAATTTGAAAAACGTTATATCGGGCAGGGACCGACGGAGAACCGTACGATGATGGAGACTTTGGATCTTGGATGGGAACTGCTTGGACTTCTGCCGAAGGAAGAACTGGACCGTATTGATACGAAGCTGATTGAGAAGTACTGGAAGGATACGCGGGATACGCTGGAGACAGAAGAGTAGGAGGGATGCATATGGATCCGAGAGAATTTCCTACCAAGGGAAATCTGATGCTTGCGAAGAATTCTCTGATGCTTGCGCGTCAGGGCTACGATCTGATGGATAAGAAGCGGAATATTCTTCTGAAAGAACTGATGGGACTGATCGATGAGGCAAAAGATATTCAGGAAGAGATCGATGCGACATTTACAAAAGCATACGCCTGCCTGCAGCGTGCCAATATCGAACACGGGATCAGTAAAGTTCAGGAACTGGCATTTACTGTTCCAATCGAGGATTCTCTGAAGATGCAGACCAGGAGTATCATGGGAACCGAGATTCCGCACATTAAGTACGATGCGAAGCAGAATGATCTGACGTATTCGTTCAGCACAACGCATGAGTCGGTGGATATCGCAAGAGAAGCCTTCCGGGAAGTGAAAGAGCTTACGATCAAGCTGGCAGAGGTGGAAAACTCGGCGTACCGCCTGGCGGCAAATATCAAGAAGACACAGAAGCGGGCTAATGCGCTTAAGAATATTACGATACCGATGTATACGAATCTGGTGCATACGATCAGTAATGCGCTGGAGGAGAAGGAAAGAGAAGAATTTACACGGTTGAAGGTGATAAAGAGGATGAAAATGTAGAAAAAATGTAAAATAGGCCGGTAGATTTCTGAAAATCTCCCGGCTTATTTTAACGACAAATTTTGCAGAGTAATTCCAGTTATCCCCAACAAAAGAGGAGTTATCCACGGGAAACTGTGGATAACTCCTCTTTTGTCTGATAATTCCGCCGCACTAATCGACATAGAATGACAATGATTATAATGAACGGGATTTTTCTGTACTTACATTGATGCATTCAATTACAGCACCACGCATACCAGCCTTTTCGAGAGCTTCGCAGCCTTCGATGGTTGTTCCGCCCGGTGATGTAACCATGTCTTTTAACTCGCCCGGGTGGATTCCTTTTTTGAGAATCATCTTTGCAGTACCAAGGCAGGTCTGTGCTGCAAGGCGGTATGCCGTTGCACGCGGGAGTCCCTGCTTTACACCGCCGTCAGCCATGGCTTCAATGAACATAGCTACATAAGCAGGACCTCCGCCGCTTAAGCCACAGGCTGCATCTAAGAGGTGCTCCGGAATCATTTCTACCACACCGATCATGCTGTAGATAGATTTTGCTGCTTCTAATTCGTCCTCTGTCAGATCGTTGCCGGAGCAGAGTGCAAATGCACCTTCGAATACCATTGCAGGGGTGTTAGGAAGAAGTCTTAAAATTCTAGGTGTGCCATCGATCATATTCTGGAGTCTCTCGACAGTGACACCGGCTACGATGGACATCAAAGCTTTTCCATCCAGGGCTTTTTTGTTTGGGACGGAAAATTTATAAAAATCCTCCGTCTCCTTATGAACAGAAGCTTTAAGGAGTCAGCTTATGAAGCTCCCACGCTTTCTCAATACTTCCCGGTGTTTCCATCAATAATTTCGTACCTTCTGCCATACATCTTGCAACATAGAGCATACCTTTCTGTCCGATAGTCATACCGGCCTGTTTGGCAGCAGCCCAGTGATGAAGCGGGGTGCCTTTACACATCGTAGCGGCACTTAAGGTGATCAGCGGAACCGTGTGGCTGACCTGTGAAGCATCCGTGCCGATAGCGATCGGAACCGGCTCATCTTCAAGCGGTTCCAGGCCGGAGAATAGTGTCCCGTCATTGATGAGCCCGGCTTCTTCTGTAATCTGCTTTGCGAAATCCAGTTCTTCCGGTGTATAAGTCGGTGTCGGGACTTGGGTCATGGCATCGTAATATAATTCTGTCAGTACCCGGTTAACTTTCATCTCACTGCAGCTTGCAACCAGTTCGATATCGACGGTGGTGTCTGTCATAAGAGCGGCACCTCTTGCGCAGTTGTCTACACGTTCGCTTGCATCTTCGGTGCGGGAACGTAAGTAGGAGCGTATGAAATAATTTGTCTTCGCGATATCCGGAACAACATTTGCCGGAAGGCCGTTATCAATGTAGGCATAATGCATGCGGACATCTCCCGGTACGTGCTCACGGAGATAGTTGACGCCTACATTCATAAGTTCAGCGGCGTCGAGGGCACTGCGTCCCTTTTCAGGAGCTTTGGCGGCATGGGAACTGATTCCGTGGAATGTGTAGTTCTTAATGTCCTGTGCCTGCCAGATATCGTTGCTGACACGGTTGCGGTCGAATGGATGCCAGGTAATAGCAACATCGAGGTCATCAAAGACTCTCTGATCGTTCATCACGATCTTGCCGGACATGATCTCTTCGGCCGGGCAGCCGTAGACGCGGATCGTTCCGGCAGCATCGGTTGCTTCCATATCGGCTTTTAATGCGCAGGCCGCTGCGGCAACAGCAGTTCCAAGCAGGTTGTGTCCGCAGGCGTGTCCGACACCTGCCAGAGCATCGTACTCAGCCAGGAATCCAAGGAGTGGTTTTCCATTTCCCCAGACTGCGGTAAATGAGGTGTCGATACCGGCTGTTTTCCATGTTATTTTAAATCCCTGGCTTTCCAGATAATCTGCCAGGCATTTGGAAGAAAGTGTCTCCTGATATGCAAGTTCCGGGTGATGGAAAATGTAATCGGCAGTATGTACAAGTTCTTCCTGATGATCGTCGAGCCAGCTGGCAATAATATTGTCAGGTGTATGTTCGGTTGTTAGTTTATTCAAAATATAGATACCTCCTCATAGAATCGGGTGTTTATCTATCATTTTAGCATAGAAAAACAGGATGTAAATAGATTTCATAGCTTTCTTATATGAAAAGTAAAAAGCAATGTCAATAAGCAGCAAATTCTATTCAACCGGATAAAGACCGTTCAGTACATCTAGATATTCCTGTCCAAATGTATCTACATAATCAGCAAGCGCAAGTTTAACTGCCTCTTCCCCTTTTTCACCAAGATTCAGGATCAGAGCCTGACTGACGGTATATTTTAAATGTGCTGTGTGGAAATTAAAATCTTTCATACAGGAAGTCCCAAGTTTGGCCTTTTTCTCAGCCAGTTCTTTTACCTCTTCCTGCGAGAGCGGGTGTCCCCAGTCGAATTCACAACGCTTGCCGCCCCAGCTCATAGATGTGGCAGTCGGTGTACAGACGAAGTCGGAACGGAAACCCTGGTAAACGGCATTATCTACATTGACGCAATAATATTTCCCATATTCGGTAATGTTATGCTTTTTCCATGCTTCACACCATGCACATTTTGCAATGTAAGTCTGAAGTGTCGGTTCGGTGCGAAGCGTTCCGAAGTCCATTTGTCCGGCGTAATCTGGTTTCCATTCACCGTATGCCTGATTGGTCATGGTAGTCAGTTCATCACCGTGTGCGAGAGCATTTGCCGCCATGCGGGCACCCCGCTCATTTCCATAGGTAGTCATTCCGGCAAGGATTGCGTCTTTTCCGGCTTCACCGCATAATTCAATTGCATGTTTGGCGAGAAATGCGAACATCATGGCGTGATGTTCGATTTTGCAGCTGACAGGACAGACTTTATTTTCATTTTCACTCATATTAAAAACTCCTTTCGACATTTGTAAGTGATAATCTATTTATTACAATACTACATTGTAGTGAAAAAGTCTCAAGAAAAGGCTTGATAAAAAGGAAAAAAGCGGTATGATAGTAAAAAAGAAAAAGCAATTACTTAAAAGTGAGAATAAAGTTGAAAATTAAAGAGGAAAAAAGTATGAGCAGGAAAAAGTTAAAAAATAGAAGACGAAAAGATCGTGCACAGAGAAAGATTCTGATTGCAGCAGTCTGCATAGCAGCAGTGATCATAGGTGTGGGAATCGGCGGGCATGTTATAAAAAAGAATGCCGGTAAAACGATGACAACGGCCGAGACGGAAAGTAAAAAGGCAGTATCAAAGAAAAAAGCAACTGCAAAAAAACTTACGATCAATGAGAATGAAACTGATGCATCCAATAAAGAAAATCAAGGCCAAAAAGATCAGGCAGATGACAGAAGTGAATTTGCAGTTCAACCAGGAAGAAAAGTGGGTACAACAGAACAATCGGATGAAAAAGTTGTTTATCTGACGTTGGATGACGGACCGTCTAAGAATACGCAGGCGGTGCTGGACATTTTGGATAAATACAATGCGAAAGCAACGTTTTTTGTTACAGGAGCCATGCCGGAATATAAAGATATGATCAAAAAGGCTTATGATAAGGGACATACGATCGGAATGCATACATATTCTCATGATTACGCAAAGGTGTATGCATCTGTTGATGCATATTTTCAGGATCTTGACCAGATTGGACAGCTTGTAAAAGAAGAGATCGGCTATGTTCCGTGTTTTATCAGATTTCCGGGAGGATCTTCGAATACCATATCTGCAAGTTACACGAAGGGAATTATGACAACGCTTACGCAGGAGGTTCAGGCAAGAGGATATCAATATTATGACTGGAATGGAAGTTCGGGAGACGGGGCCGTGAGAACAACGGAACAGCTTGTGGATCAGGCAACCAGTTTCCATGACAATAATATCATCCTGCTGTCACATGATTCCGAGACAAAAGATACAACTGTGGAAGCGCTGCCGAAAATTATTGAATATTATCAGTCACAGGGATATGTGTTCAAAGCATTGGATCTTAACAGCTATGTTGCACATCATGGTGTGAATAATTAATTATATATGTAGGGAAATGTGTTGATGGTTGTTGTACTTATGTTGAATAGAATAACGGAAGATCTGGCGGAAAACATGTAAATACAAAGAAGAAAAAAGATGTTATCAACCAGAGTGAGACTACAAAGCCAGGTTCTGTCTCGTGAGGAGAACGGGTCTTGCCGGAAATATATTCAGACATTCCAAATGAAAATATTACACTGGAATAAAAAAGCAGGATGTCTAAGATCAGGAAATTCCGGCCGAGAATCCCGGAATATGTGTAAAAAACAGAAACAGTAAAAAACATTCCGAGAAGCACACCCAGATACCGACAGTAAAAGAACGGTAAAACAACCGGATGCAGAGACAGATATTCCCATATGCTTACGAATAAAAAAGGAAAATATAAAAGTTTCAAATGTTCCCACACGGATTCATTAACCGGGCAGAAAAGTGCAACGATTGGAGACTGCCCGGATAAAAAATACAGGAAATGATTCAGTGTTCCGAGAAAGGCAGCGACCAGGACAAAATGCAGAGCTGTGCCTTGAATGCAGGAGATAATCTCTGTACAGACAGTATGAAAGATTTTTTTGAAATTGGTTGTAACATAATGGATAATATGGCTCATAAATTCAACCCCCATATCAATATATGAGAAAAATAAAAAAATATGAAAAAAAGTAAAAAAAGTACTTGCATTTTTAAAAACCTTATTATATAATAAGTCTTGTCGTTACGGAGAACGTAACACAGACAACCAAAGATGCGCGATTAGCTCAGTTGGTAGAGCACCTGACTCTTAATCAGGGTGTCCAGGGTTCGAACCCCTGATCGCGCACTATTAAATCACTGTTTTTGCAGACTGCGAGCTGCGGGGATGGTGATTTTTTTGTTGCTTATTTCCGGGAAAACTGAGGTCAATAATTTCTGATTGAACTTCGGATAAGTCTTGAGCCGGAAATACGTTCGTGTTAGTATAATCATAATTTACAATAGAAGAAAAGAGTGAGAAGATGAGCAGTCATACACTGGAAGGAAAGAAAAAGACACAAAATGGCGTGAAGCGGCTGATGTTCACGGTGCTTTCGATATTATTGGAAGTGGTGTTCCTGGTTGGAATATTTAAGGGACTGAATGAATATGCAGTAGTTATAGATAATATGACCAGAATATTTGCCGTCATACTGGTTCTGAAAATATATGGAAGAAATGAGACTTCCTCGATGAAGACACCGTGGATCATCCTGATCCTGACACTGCCGATTCTTGGAGTGGCACTCTATTTTCTGATCGGTCTGAACGGCGGAACCTGGAAGATGCGGATGCGCTACAAAAAGATTGATGAGAAGCTTCTGCCTCTTTTGCCGGAGAACAAAGAAGTATTGCAATGTCTGAATGCATCAGATCCGAAAGCGGGAAATGTTTCCAATTATATAGAAAGAAATGCGTGTTATCCGGTGTATCAGAATACGGATGTGATTTATTTTGATGAAGCGGTCAAAGGACTGGAGGCGCAGCTTGCTGATCTTGCGAAGGCGGAGCAATTCATTTTCATGGAATATCATGCAATTGAGGATGAATATGCATGGAGCAGGATCCAGACGGTTCTGGAGGAACGGGTGAAGGCAGGTGTAGAGGTTCGGGTGTTCTATGATGACATGGGATCGATCGGATTCGTCAATTTGAGTTTTGCAAGAAAACTGGAAGCAAAAGGGATTGCCTGCCGGGTATTCAATCCACTGCTTCCGGGACTTAATATGTTCCTGAATAACCGTGATCACAGAAAGATTACGGTGGTTGACGGAAAGGTTGGGTACACAGGCGGTTATAACCTGGCAAATGAGTATTTTAACTATACACATCCATACGGAGAATGGAAGGATACGGGAATCCGTCTGGAAGGGGATGCGGTGGCTTCGCTTACGGCAGCATTTCTGGAGATGTGGGAATCGTCCGGGAAGACCCCGGCCGGTGTGGACGTTCTGGATATAGAGGCGCAGAAAAAATATCTGGTACAGCATCCGTATCAGGCGCAGCAGACGGGATATATCCAGCCGTATGCAGATTGTCCGTTAGATGGGATCCAGGTTGGAGAGGATGTCTATATCAGTATCGTCAATAAAGCGGACAGATACTGCTGGTTCATGACGCCGTATCTGATCATCACGGATGAGATGACACATGCCCTTTCGCTGGCGGCCAAGCGCGGTGTGGATGTGCGGATCATCACGCCGGGAATCCCGGATAAGAAACTGATCTACAGTATCACCAGGTCGTTCTATCACAATCTGGTACAGGATGGTGTAAGGATCTATGAGTGGACACCGGGGTTCTGTCATGCCAAGATGAGCGTGGCGGATGACTGCATGGCGACTTGCGGCACGATCAATCTGGATTACCGGAGCCTTTATCATCATTTTGAAAATGGATGTTTTATGGCGGACTGTGATGCAGTACTGGACATCCGACGGGATATGGAGCAGACTTTTGAGCAGTGCAGGGAAGTGACGGAGAAGTATAAGTCCGGCCGAAGTGCGACTCTGCGGCTGGGACAGTTGTTCCTGCGATTGTTTGCGGAGCTGTTGTAGGAAAGAAGAAGGTAAAGGGACTGGGAATGCAGGTTTGCATTTCTGGTTCTTTTTATTCTTACATATTGACATATATCGAGATGCGATATATAATAAAACCAAGAAGAAAGTAAATTTTTTTACACTCAACTATCGAAAGTCGATATATAATGAAAGCAAATATAAGAAAGGAGCAATCGCTATGAAAGTAAACAAAAATATGGTCTCAGGAAATACCGCAATGTTAATTCTCAAATTGATCTCAGAAAAGGATATGTACGGATATGAAATGATCGATACACTCTCAAAGAGATCGGACAATGTATTCGAATTAAAGGTAGGAACATTGTATCCGCTGCTTCACAGCATGGTACAGTCCGGATATTTGGAAAGTTATAACCAGGAGGCGAACGGGAAACTCAGAAAGTATTACCGGATCACACCTAACGGGAAGAAATATCTGGAGAAAATGGTCGAAGAATGGAATGCTTATGCCAATGCAGTTACGAGCATGATTCAGTATTCTGTATAGCACAGGTAAGGCAGTGAAGGCGGCAGAAAAGGAAGGTGTTAGATATGAAGGAAAGAGAATATCTGAAAGAACTTGGGAAGAAGATTACTGATTCATCTGTAAGAAAAGAGATTGTAAATGAATATGAAGCGCATATAGAAGACTGCAAAGCCGCATTAATGGAATCAGGGATGACGGAAGTTGAAGCAGAGGAAGAAGCAGTCCGCCAGATGGGCGATCCGCAGGAAGCAGGTGAAGCAATGGATAAGATCTATCATAAAGTGTTTGATTCCAATATGTTTCTGTGGATGCTGGCACTGGGATGTGTACCAATTGTATGTGTGTGCATCTCTTATCTTATCGCAAGAGATCCGAACGCATTTTTATGGGTGTGGAATGAGGCGCTCGGACTGAATAAAATCCCGGCAGTTATACACCGGAATATCGGAATCGGATTTGCTGTCTATGGAATCGGATTGAGCTTCTGGGAGAAATACACAGGCAAAGCTTTATTCTATGCAGTCGGAAGAGACTGGGGGCAGGGATGTTACGTTGCAAACAGCGGGCTGGTACTTTTTATCTCGGCATTATGTTTTGTTCCGAGTTTCCCGGTGAAGGGATATGCAGGAATCCTCTGCTGTGTATTGATAGCATGTCTGCTGAATATGGTACTGAGAGGATTTATGAATCTTTTGCAGAGCAGAAGAGAGACCAGACTTTTATGGGAGATTGGAACGGCAGATACCAGAATCAACTGGAAGGGAAAAGGATATCTGTGTGGACATCATATGAAAGTAAGAGTACAGGGATCTGAGAAAGGAACGGAGATCCCGGCAGGAGCACCGGTGATGGTTGTCGGAATGGAGGGATTTAAGCCGGTGGTGGCGCAGGTATAAAGAGAGAGACGTTAGATCTTGGATAGTAAGCGTATAAAGAGAGAGACGTTAGATCTCGGATAATAAGCGTGTATGAAAAATGAGAGGCAAAAGTTATGAATAAGACGGAAAAGCGAATGAAGATATTCACGCTGATCATGCAGGTGATCATCCAGGCAGTGCTATTATTTCCGTGGATGAACATGGGGACATGGAAATGCAATGTGCCGGAATATCTGATAAAATTGGCTGCTTCGGGCGATGGGATGAGTTACATAAAGAAAAGTCTGAAGCCTTTGGGAGTACTGGACGGTGCAGATGAACAGATGATGGTTCAGATACTGATGCTGTTCATCTGTGAACTGGTAATGGTACTGGTAATCCAGGTGATAGGAATTGTGAATCTGATACTGGCTTTAAGCAATCACCATAAACTGCTTCTGGATATCATGTCACTGATCGCAGGATGTATGATATCATTTCTTGGGGCAGATGGGGCAGTATTTTCAGATCCGCTGTCACAGGTGTATCCATTTTTACTGGTAGTGCTTCTGGTGATCAATTTGATCGGTGCGAAGCTGATTGATTCGTGGCAGGAAGAGAAAAAGATACAGGAAGAAGTTAAAGCCAGAGAGAAAAATTACAAAGAAGAAAAGGAAAAGCATCTGGAATTTTCGGGGAAGTATCCGAAAGGATTCTATACGGTCCTGTGGAAGAATTTTAAAAGTTCAAAAAGAGATTTTATTGTTTACGTAAGTATGAACCTGCTTCCGGCGACGCTGATATTTTCCGGAGTCGGAATGGCACAGATGCTGGCACCATTCAATAAAGAAGGAAATATACTGACGGGGCATGGAATCACGGCAATTCTGCTGGAATTCCTGATCGTGAGTCTGATCGCATCGCTGATGCTGATGATCACGAATCTGTTGTCATATTTCAGAAAACGGATGAGAAATTACAGTATATTTTCTACTCTGGGAATGCGGAAGTCTACACTTTATGAAGTGCTTGGGGCAGAGATTGTGGCTGGAATTCTGGGAATGCTGATCGGGGGAGCCTGCATCGGAAGTGTGATCCTGTGTATCATCCGCAGAATCTTCATGGCAAGATCCGGAGTGGGAGCACAGCCGGCGAAGATTACAGGATTCACATATTTGATCGCAAGTCTTATCCTGATCGGAATATCCGGGATTGGACTGATGATCCTGCGGGATTTCTTCCTGTACAGGGAACTAAAAAAAATGCAGCTGGGCGATGTGGAAAAGGAGAAGATGCCGGAAAAACGGATCGGTCTGTGGCTTACAATTGGCCTGGTCATTGTGGTATTTGGAATCGTGAATTTCGGAATGCGGAAGAATGCCGAAGGGTTACGGATACTTTTATTTATCTTCCTGGGCATTTATCTGGCGGAAAAGTTTGGATTTGGATTGTTCCTGAAAGTGCGGAAGCATAAAAAGAGTTATTATGTAAAGTTGATCCCATATAATTCATTTTATTACCGTTTCAAGAGTACATTCCGTTATGTGTACGTAATCAGTCTTATACCGGTACTGATATTGTTCTTATTTGGAAAAGATATGATCTCAGCGAAGATCGCGCAAAAGCCGGAAGGATTGTTCCCGTATGATTTTGTATGTATGGCAACGGAAGCGGATGAGACATTCTGGAAACAGCTGCAGGAAAAATATGACGTGAAATTCCAGGAGTATCCGATGGTACGCGTGACGAATGTGGATAATTCGGAAAAGCTGGATGATGCCAGAGCAGTGATCATGCCGCAGGGACAGCATATAGGCATCTCGGAGACGACGTATAAAGAACTGAATAAGGCACTTGGAAAGAAAAGTGAAAAAATGAATCTATCTGCTGACGGAAAGGAAATCTATATTATTTACCAACAGGATAAGAGTACGAAGGCACATCCATTGGATTACCTGAATTCGAGAAAAGAGCCGTACCTGCACATCGGACAGCCGATAGAATCTTATGGATTTCTTGATCGGGAAAAAATTTATCCGACACGAACCGTAAAGGGGGAAAAGATGGATATCCTGACAGGTGCATTCCGGCAGGGAAGTGAGGAGAATCTGGTTGTATTTTCGGATGAATATTTTGAAAAGGTTCAGGACGACTGGAAGAAATATAATTGGATCACCGGAGATCCGGTTGAGGAGGGTGAAGCAGAAGAAGGAGTGACGATCCATCACTGGCCGACAAAGCTTGTCCTTTTGAATGTGAAAAATGTAGATTATCAGAAGATAGAAAAAGAGCTCCAGGCTTTTCGGAAGGTACATAAAGAGGATGAAAGATTTGACAAGGATGTATTATCCTGCTATTCCAAACGTACAACGATGGAACAGATTGAAAGCGAACGCTTTATGACAACGGTAGTAGATATATTTATCATGGGAGCATTTCTGCTGGGAAGCGTTCTGGTCATTTACTTGAAATATGAATCTGAGATGACGGACAAGAAGAAGCGGAATCATTTCTTAACCTGTATTGGAATGAGCTCGAAAGAAAGAGAAAAGCTGATCCGGACAGAGACGGGAATCTTTTTCTGGCTCCCGGCAGCAGTTGCGGTTGTTATGGTGCCGGTGTTAACCGGGGAGATATGGAACATGCGGGAATATACGAAGGCTGACTGTGTACATTATCTGCGATATCTGTTGATCTTTGCAGTTATATATCTTGTAGTGCAGGGCATCGGTGTAAAGGTGATTGAGCAGTATACAATAAGAAAGGTAGAAGGAAAGCATGAAAGAAATATTAAAGGTAAATAACCTGATCAAGAAATTTCCAAAAGCCGGTGGGGAGATTGATGATGCGGATGCGATTTCGGTACTGAAAGGCATTAACTTTGATGTAGAACAGGGAGAGTACGTCGGAATTATGGGAAAATCCGGCTGTGGAAAGACAACACTTCTGAAGATCCTGGGATTTATGGATCAGCAGACGGACGGAGATGTGATCTTTGACGGTGCGAATACGAATGAGCTGTGGAAAGAAGAACTTACGGATATCAGACGTAGAAAGATCGGATTTGTATTCCAGGATTTTAATCTGATGGACAGCCTTTCGGTAAAAGAAAATATCATGCTTCCGGTATTGCTGGATAAAAAGGAACAGAAAGAATGTGAAGAGAAAGCGGAAACATTGGAAAAGCAGTTTGGGATTGAACATCTTCAGGAAAAGAATCCTTATGAACTGTCCGGCGGTGAGCGGCAGAGAGTGGCAATCTGCAGGGCGCTGATCAATGATCCGAGTATCATATTTGCAGATGAGCCGACGGGAAACCTCGACTCAAAATCCGGAAAAGTTGTTGCGGAGGAATTCCGGAAAATCAATGAGGAGTTAGGGAAGACCCTTCTGATGGTAACGCATGATCCACAGATGGCAAGCCGGTGTAAGAGAGTGATATTTCTGAAAGACGGATATGTGATGAATGATGTGAGAAAAGAGGGCACGGAAGAAGAATTTTACAGAACGATCATTGGGGAGATGGAGAAGTTTTAAGATGAGATAATATATAGATGGTGATATGGGCTATGCGGCGGAAGATAATTCTGCCGCTTTTTTTACGAAAATTAATCTTGTAATCATATGAACAATATGCTATTTTGAATGCACTTCAAAGAGTGACTTCTACAAACTCTTAAGTATTTCTAGGCCAAAAGGCATCAAGTTTCGACCGTTTCACACCTAAAAATGTCTGAAACATATTTCCGACTTGAGAGAACACGAAAATTTTATAATCTATTCAGGAGGACGTGCCTATGACAAACAAACTTCAACAGTATTTCCCGATGATTCGGACAAGGGAGGAGGTGTTGAATGAGATTGAAAGTAAAAGCAGATTAAAAAATTTATTTTATGAGTGGACAGAGGAAAATCAAAATGAATTTCTGGATTTTTGTACCGGAGTAAAAGGGATAAAAATCATGTATGATTTCATGATAAAAGAAATTCTGAATCCGGAGAATACACCGGAGAGAGTAAATGAATTACTCACGTTACTTCTCGGACAAAGAGTGAGAATTGTAGACGTATTACCAAATGACGGAACAAGATTAGCAGATGAATCTACGCTTCTTATTACAGATATGGTAGTACAACTGGAAGATGGAAGTATTGCGAACCTGGAAATTCAGAAAATCGGATACTATTTTCCGGGAGAAAGAAGTGCCTGTTACTCAGCAGATCTGTTGCTTCGGCAGTATAAGAGAGTGAGAGGAATCAAAGGAAAACGATTCTCTTACAGAGATATCAAGCAGGTGTATACGATCGTGTTATTTGAAAAAAGTCCAACAGAATTCCAGAAATTTTCCAATAATTATATCCATCGTTTTATGCAAAAATCTGATACAGGAGTAAATATAAATTTATTACAAGAATATCTGTTCATACCTCTTGACATATTCAAAAAGAATCAGCAAAATGAAAATAGAAGTGTAAAAATAGAAAACCGGCTGGAAGCATGGCTTGCATTTTTCTGCATGGATGATCCGGAGACGATTATAGATATTATAGAGAAATATCCGGATTTTAAAGAAATGTATGAACAGGCTTATGATGTCTGCCGGAATATCGAAGAGGTGATGCAGATGTTTTCGAAAGAATTGCTGGAGTTAGACAGGAATACAGTAAAGCTGATGATTGATGATATGCAGAAGGAGATAGACTGCCAGAGAGAGCAGTTGAGTCAGAAGGATGAGGAGATGTTAGAAATGAGGAAAGAAATACAACGATTACAGCAGCTATTGGATAAAAAATAGCATGAAAAATGTCAAAAGAATTGTTTTAGATACTTATAAAAATAACTAGTTAGTTGAAAGAGGTGATGTAGATGTTTTCGGAAGAATTGTTAGAATTAGATCGAAATACAGTAGAATTCATGATTGAAGATATGCGGAGGCAGATAGAAGAGAAAGATGAGCAGATAAAACAACTAGATGAGCAGATAAAACAGAAAGATGAGCAGTCAAGACAACTGGATGAACAGATAAGACAACGGAATAAACAAATAAAAGAAAGTGATAAGCAAATAAGACAACTGGATGAACAGATAAAAGAAAGCGATAGGCAGATAGGACAGTTGGATGAACAGATAAAAGAAAGCGATAGGCAGATAAGACAGTTGGATGAACAGATAAAACAATCAGAACAAGAAATACAAAAAATGGAGGAAGCAAAAGAGTAATACATAGCCTGGCTGTCTCAGGAACGTGAAACAGCCAGACCGCTTACCTCAAAGCATGTAATCCAGGGATATTCCATATAATTGATGCTGATATCCCCGGTTACAGTAACCCCATCAGGCAGATAATAGACATTTCCAAGAGGACTGGTCTCGCAGACATACCCCTGTGCGAGCATGTCCTCTTTTTCTTTATCGGTAAATCCTACCGATATCTCCAGACGCGGAGGGGCACATCAACTGGTGATTGTTTCGATGGAAAGTATGATGTTGCGGAATCCGCGTTTATTCATATAGGCAATAGCATTGTCGTTCAGGTGTACCATATGTTCAATTCCTTTCATAATTTAATAATATTACAGCAGTAATTGTAAAACAAAGTCCACAGATGGAAAGAATACCTGGTGTTTCGGCATAGAGTACCGCTCCGAATAACATGGCGGCGGCAGGTTCGCTGGAAGCGAGAATCGATGCCTTGCCGGCCTCCATATAGCGCATGGATAAAGAATATAGTGCATAAGGCAGGACGGATGATACCAGCGCATGAATAATCAGGATAAAAAAGGTGGTCCTTTGCCCTGAGACAATCATACTGTTTAAAGAGTGTATATTACTGAAAGGCAGCATTGTCATGCCGGAAAAGAGTGTGCCGTAAAAAGTAATCGTCAGGAAATGATATCCTTTTTGTGTGACTTTTTTGCTTATGATTCCATATACAGCATAGAAAAAGCTTGCCAGAATTCCGCAGAGAATTCCTGTTATGCTCCAGGAAAGTCCATTGCTTTCCAGTACTCCGCTTACCAGTACACAGCCAATGAGTGCGAGTGTTACACAGGTCAGTTTGTGTCTGGTTACTGGTTCATGGAAGAATATAGCAGCCAGAAACAGAACAAAGACCGGAGACAATGGCAAGTAACACGGCAGAAAGTGCAAGAGATCCTTTCGTAACGGAAATATTATAAAAGACACTGAGGGCGGTCATGCCGATCATGCCGCTTCCGATAAAAAGCCAGAAGTCACGCCGATGTACATAAAATAAATGTCGGTTATAGAATAGAATCCATATGCCAGTGATCAGAGCTGCAAGCAACATCCGGAAACTAATGATGGAAAAGTTGTCGAGCCCATCGTGTTCCAGTGTACGGACAAAGATTCCGGCAGCACCCCAGCAGATGCCGGAGAAAAATGGCAGTAACCAGGCGTATTTGGTAAGTTTCTGATTCATAAGTACCCCAATCCTTTGTAAATATAATAAATTAAGTATATCACAAAAACGGACATTGTTATGAGAACATGTCCGTTTTGTGCATTTTTATGAATCACTATAATCGATCAGAATTATCTTTCAAATGAATATATTCTGCTACAGACCGGTCAAAAGTCTTGATATGCTGGAACAGCCAGTCTACGACATTGCGCTTTACCTGTTCGATAAACTGATCATCAGGTCCTTCGTTTTCATTAAGATAATCATATAATTCCTGAATGGATTTCTTGAATTCTTCATGTTTGGCATGATGTGCGGCAAGTTCCGGGTAAGATACTTTTTTCTGCAGATCTTCTTCTTCCTGAAAATGGAAATTCGTATATTCATCAAGATAATCTAACATTTTGATTGCTTTGATCTTACTGTCACTGGATTCGCATGCTGCAACGAACTGCCGGATGCGGTCGATCAGTTCCTGATGCTGGGAATCGATGGTCTTGTTGCCTGTAATTAAGTTATCGTCAAATGTAATATTCATAGAGAAACCTCCTGTCTTTGATACGCATTGAATCCCAGTCCCGCGTAGTCTATAATGAATCATAGAAATTGTTATCAGCAGAGAAAAGGATTGGATTATGAAGTTACAACAGTTACAGATATTTCAGAACCTGACAGAAGAAGAACTGGAAAAAAGTCTTGTCTGTTCACAGGCTGTAGTAAAGAAATATCCGAAAGGTACCTATATTTTCCGCCAGGGTGATGCACCGTTAAAATTATATTTCATATTGGAAGGAATGGTTGAGCTTGGCAGTATCAACCTGAATGGCAAGATTACCCGAAGCAGTTATGTTACGGTGGGTGAGGAGTTTGGCGAAGTAGAACTATTTCTGCGCCAGTCTGCTTACTCCGGTTATGCAAAAGCAAAAAGTGAAGTGTCGGTTCTGGAGGTTTCACAGAATTTCTTTGGCGGAAGATGCGAAAGAAATTGTGTACATCACAGTAAGGTTGTGTTCAATATGCTTCAGCTTTTTGCGGAAAAAGCAGAGAAACATAACCGTCAGATAGAAGTTCTTACCAGTGGGAATCTGCGTCAGCGTGTAGCGGCGTACCTGTTGGAAAACTGTGATCCGGACTACCGGGTTCGTCTGCATATGAACAGGGAAGATCTGGCAGTATATCTGAATACTACAAGACCATCTCTGTCGCGTATGCTGCTTACTTTACAGGATGAAGATATCATCCGTCTTGTAGGCCGTAAGGTAATCGAGATCACGGATTATGAAAGGCTGCAGGAAGAAGAGTAATCAATAGTAATTAATCTTCTGCAACAAATACATCTTTTCCTAATCCACAGATTGGACATACCCAGTCATCCGGAATATCTTCAAAGGCTGTGCCCGGTGCGATTCCGTTATCCGGGTCTCCTACAGCTGGGTCATATTCGTAGCCACATGGTTCACATACATATTTTTTCATAATTAAAATCTCCTTTTTATTAAAACTTAGTTGGTGTTAACAGGTGTTGTACAACTTATGTTGTGATTAGAGTATATAGCTTTTATAGAAAATGGTTTGTAACAAATGTTACGAAATAACAAAAAATGATAATTTGTTATATGGATTAAGATTGACAGAGATTAATTTTATAAATGAAGAAATATCGGTACAACAACTTCATATTGTCAGTATCTTTGAATGCAAAAATCAATACAGGGAATGCGTCTTAAGTATTCTTAACTATGCGCCACACTTTACCCGTCACAAAATTAAAAATGCAACAGATTTCGTAAAAAAATATCACCAAAATTTAGACCACATTTCAAACATTTATTTTAACAAAATTACCTCTTTCATTTTCGCCTGTTATAGAGTATCATATTACTTGCACAATATCTTGTGCGGAAATGATGTTGAAAAAACAATATTTAGTAGTATTTGAGGGTGAGCACATACTACATCGGCAATAAAAACAAGAGAGGGATAAACATGAACGCAGAAATAAAGACGAACGTAATTAAGAGAAACGGCGAAGAGGTAGCCTTCGACCTGGAGAAGATCATTAATGCGATCAAAGGTGCAAACAAGGACGTCGACAAACTGCATCGGATGAATGAATATCAGATTATGGCAGTGGCGGACAACGTTGCAAAGAAAATTGAGGAATCCACTCATGCTGTCAATGTAGAAGATATACAGGATATGGTAGAGACCGGAATTATGGAACTGCGCGGCTATGAAGTCGCACAGAAATATGTGCGCTATCGTTATAAAAGAGAACTGATGAGAAAGACGAATACAACAGATAACGGAATTCTTGCACTTCTGGATCATATGAATGAAGAGGTGAATCAGGAGAACTCTAACAAGAATCCTGTGATCAACTCTACACAGCGTGATTATATGGCCGGAGAAGTAAGTAAGGACTTGTCAAAACGTGTTCTTCTTCCGGAAGAGGTTGTACGTGCGCATGAAGCGGGAATCATTCATTTCCATGATTCCGACTATTTCGCACAGAAAGAGCATAACTGTGACCTGATCAATCTTCAGGATATGCTTCAGAACGGAACGGTTATCAGTGAGACCATGATTGAAAAGCCGCACAGCTTCTTTACAGCATGTAATGTAACGACACAGATTGTTGCCCAGGTAGCAAGTAACCAGTACGGTGGACAGTCATTTACACTGGCACATCTGGCACCGTTTGTCGATATCAGCCGTAAGAAGATCCGCAGAAATGTAATCGCAGAGCGTGAAGAATGCGGAGAAGCTTTAGATGAGACAATTATCAATAAGGTGACAGAGCGCCGTTTAAGAGAAGAAGTAAAGAGTGGTATCCAGACAATTCAGTATCAGCTTATCACATTAATGACATGTAACGGTCAGGCACCATTTGTGACGATGTTCATGTATCTGGATGAGGTAGAAGAAGGCAGAACCCGTGATGACCTGGCTATGATCATTGAAGAAGTGATGATTCAGAGAATGCAGGGAGTAAAGAATGAAAAAGGTGTATGGATCACACCGGCATTCCCGAAACTGATCTATGTACTGGATGAGGATAATATTACAGAAGATTCCAAATATTGGCATCTGACAGAACTGGCAGCAAAATGTACCGCAAAACGTATGGTACCGGACTACATCTCTGCCAAGATTATGAAAGAGATGAAGAATGGAGAAGTATATCCTTGTATGGGATGCCGTTCGTTCCTGACGGTAGAAGACAGCCAGAGAAATCCGGACGGAAGCCATAAGTTCTATGGACGTTTTAACCAGGGAGTTGTAACGATCAACTTAGTTGATGTTGCATGTTCATCAGAAGGAGATATGGAGAAATTCTGGAAGATCCTGGATGAGCGTTTGGAATTATGTCACAGAGCACTGAGATGCAGACATGAACGTCTCCTGGGAACGGTTTCCGATGTTGCTCCGATTCTGTGGCAGAACGGTGCACTTGCAAGACTGAAGAAGGGTGAGACGATCGATAAATTATTATTTAATGGTTACTCCACTATTTCGCTTGGATATGCAGGACTTTATGAGATGTGTGTACGTATGCTTGGCAAATCACATACCGATCCCGCAGCAAGACCATTTGCAATGCAGGTAATGCAGAAGTTAAATGATAAATGTGAAGAGTGGAAAAAAGCAGAGAATATCAGCTATTCTGTATACGGAACACCGATGGAATCTACCACATACAAATTTGCAAAATGTCTGCAGAAGCGTTTTGGAATCATCAAGGGTGTAACAGATAAGAATTATATTACGAACAGCTATCATGTACATGTATCAGAGAAGATTGATGCATTCAAGAAACTGAAATTCGAAGCCGATTTCCAGAAGCTTTCACCGGGTGGAGCAATCAGTTACATCGAAGTACCGAATATGCAGAACAATATTCCGGCAGTACTTTCTGTTATGCAGTATATTTACAATAACATTATGTATGCAGAGCTGAATACAAAGAGTGATTACTGTGAATGCTGTGGATATGACGGAGAGATCCAGATTAAAGAAGATGAGAATGGAAAGCTGATCTGGGAATGCCCGAACTGTGGTAATCAGGATCAGGATAAGTTATTTGTGGCAAGAAGAACCTGTGGATATATCGGAACACAGTTCTGGAATCAAGGACGTACGCAGGAGATTAAGGACAGGGTATTGCATTTGTAAAACTGCAAGATATAAAGACAGTAAAAAGGCCTTTTAAGAAGTGAGAAAGCTTTTTGAAAGGCCTTTTTATATTGTATAAAGATAGCTTTTCAAAAGGACATGCGTTATAATAAAAAAATATGGGGAAAAGAAAATGTCGACAGGAGGATTAAAAAATGACAAAAGATAATGAAAAGTATCAGGCATATGTTCAGATTTTAAATGAAGAGCTGATTCCTGCAATGGGGTGTACGGAACCGATCGCGCTGGCTTATGCGGCTGCAAAGGCAAGAGAAGTACTGGGATGTCTGCCGGACAGAGTCTGTATCGGAGCAAGCGGAAGTATCATTAAGAATGTAAAGAGTGTAATTGTGCCGAATACAAATCATTTAAAAGGAATACCGGCGGCAGCAGCAGCGGGGATTGTTGCAGGAAACGCAGAAAAAGAACTGGAAGTTATCTCCGGGGTAACAGAAGAAGAGACAAAAGAAATCGCAGAATTTCTTGAACATACAGAGATTACGGTAGAACATATCAATAACGGATGTGTATTTGATATTATTGTGGAGGTATTTCACGGGGAAGATAAGGCAAAAGTAAGAATTGCCAACTATCATACGAATATTGTAAGAATAGAAAAGAATGGAGAGATCCTGCTTAATGTACCGGTCGCAGGAGAAAGCGAAGAAGGACTGACAGACAGAAGTCTTCTGGATATGAAATCTATCTGGGATTTTGCAAATACAGTGGACATAGAAGATATCCGGGAAGTGATCGGACGTCAGATAGAATATAATTCTGCAATTGCGGATGAAGGATTGAAAGGAAATTACGGAGCAAACATCGGAAGTGTTCTTCTGGATACTTATGGAAACGATGTACGTACCAGAGCAAAAGCACGTGCGGCGGCAGGTTCCGATGCGCGTATGAACGGATGTGAGCTTCCGGTTGTGATCAATGCGGGAAGCGGTAATCAGGGAATGACCTGTTCTCTTCCGGTTCTGGAATATGCAGATGAATTACAATCCGGAGAGGAAAAGACATACCGCGCACTGGTTCTTTCGAATCTGGTCGCAATCCACCAGAAGACGGGAATCGGGCGACTGTCGGCATATTGTGGTGCAGTAAGTGCGGGTGCGGCAGCCGGAGCCGGAATAGCATATCTTTGTGGCGGTGGTTATGAAGAAGTGATCCATACAGTGGTAAATGCTCTGGCAATTGTATCCGGTATGGTATGTGATGGTGCAAAAGCATCCTGTGCTGCGAAAATCGCTTCATCTGTAGATGCCGGGATTCTTGGATATAATATGTATTTAAGAGGGCAGCAGTTCTATGCCGGTGACGGAATCGTTACAAAAGGAGTAGAGGCAACGATCCAGAATATTGGTCGTCTCGGAAAAGATGGTATGAAAGAGACTAATGAAGAGATCATCAAGATGATGATCAGTGACTAGGGAGAGTATACAGATTATGAATTACGGAAATATCAAAGAGTGTGATATTGCAGACGGACCCGGCGTAAGAGTCAGTTTGTTTGTATCAGGCTGCAGACATCACTGCAAAGGCTGCTTTAATGCAGAGACATGGGATTTCGGATTCGGGCAGCACTATACAGAAGAGACAGAAGCAGAAATATTAAGATTGCTGGGGGCTGGTTTTGTCCAGGGATTTACGCTTCTGGGTGGTGAACCGTTCGAACCGGAGAACCAGGTGGAACTGGTAAAGCTCCTTAAGAAGATAAGAGAAACTTATCCGCAGAAAGATATCTGGTGTTACAGTGGGTATCTTTTTGACCGTGATATGGTTCCGGGAGGATGTGTCCATACAGATGTGACAGAGGAGATGCTGTCGTATATTGATGTACTGGTAGACGGAGAATTCAAGGAAGAATTAAAAGATGTAACACTGGTGTTCAGAGGAAGCCAGAATCAGAGAATCATTGATGTACAGGAAAGCCGGAATCAGGGAACAGTTGTGCTTAAGGATTTTTAACAAAGTATAGAAATCTACAGGTCCTCTTGCATACTTGGGTATAAAAAGGGCAGGAGATTATTTCTCCTGCCAGATGCGTAACATCTTGATGATCTTTTCTTTTTCTGTTACAGAAAAACCACGGAATACATTCAGCATCTCATCATTTAACTGATGCTCTTTTTCATCCAGAGGAGGAATATCTCTTCCGGCATCCAGAATAGTATCCACGGATACGTTGCAGAGCTTAGAGTAATAAAGAAGAACTCTTAAATTAAGCTTTGCTCGATTGTTTTCGACATTACTGACGAAAGGAACAGTACAGTTCAGATCTTTGGCAACCTGTTCCTGAGTGATTCCACGCTCACTCCTTAATTGTTTCATTTTTAATCCCACTTTTGAAAAATCCACTTCGTTCATTGCAAGGCTCCTTTTAATATGTAATGTATAACGAATTTATATAAGTATATATTATTATAAATCTTGGCAATAATCAATACAGAAAAATTTACTTTTTGAATTAAAGATAGTATAATTAAACTAACTTATACAAAAGACAGGATGATAAGACAGAAAAAAGGAGGCAAAATTATGTTAACATGTATTTATGTAGTCGAGAAGATTGATGGTGATTACGCAGAACTCAGACGTGTCGATGCACTTAAGCATGATCCGGAAGAAACCAAGACGGTGGCAAGAGCATTGTTGCCGGGAGATATCATGGAAGGGAATAAGCTTTTATATGAGAATCTGCAGTACCGGATCATCGTCGATTAAAAGAATAAAATACCAAAGAGAACGGATATATCAATTTTGAATGATGATACATATAAAATTGAGATACAAAATTAAATAACGAAAAAAGGAGTGTAACGGCTAAAAAAAGTTGTTACACTCCTTTTTTGTTGCTATGTGTTCAAAAGAAGTGGCAGGTAGCAGGTTTTCTATACTATAGGTGCATAAAGAGCCGCTATTTACGGAGACTGCAATATACAATTAATATAAAATGTCGTTTTTTGGAGATGAGAAATGAGGACATTTTATCAAGAAGAAAATTGAAGAAAAATATCGTTTTGTAGAAAAAGACGGGAAATGAAAAATAAAAATTGTGCATTTTCCTTGTGAAAAAAAAGACGAAGATTGGAACTACCATTTCGACGTGGAAATTTGATGAGAAAAACGGAAAAATTAAAATAAATAAAAGTAAAAATACACAAAAAAATAATAAAAAATTAAGCAAAATGACCATTAGACAAAATGATTGACATTTTCAAAAAATGGCTGTAAACTAGCAAAAAAATTATGAAGGAAGGGGATAGTACGGAAAAGCTTGTTGAAAGCCTTGTTAAAGAACTTAACTGTGAAACCGTATTTACCATCCCGGTATTTGGAGGAATCGCTGTTGACGAAGGTGTTGTTGTAACTTGGATCATCATGGCGGTTCTTACTATTCTCAGTATAGTATTCGTAAGGAATCTAAGTATAGAGAAACCGGGAAAGGTACAGCTTATGCTGGAATCAGTGATCGGCTGGGCACAGGATTTCTTTGAAGGTATTATAGGAAAAGAAAACAAGGGCTATATTCCATATCTGATGACGGTTGCACTTTATCTGGCAATATCAAATGTCATCGGACTGTTAGGATTCAAGCCTCCGACAAAGGACATGAATGTAACAATTGCTTTGGCTGTTATGAGCATGTTCGTGATTGAGTGGTCCGGTATCCATAAAAATGGTCTGGTTCACTGGTGCAAACATTTTGCAAAGCCAGTGCCGATCGTAGCACCAATCATGATACTGGAGATCGTGATCCGTCCGCTGTCGCTTTGTATGCGACTGTTTGGTAATATGTTAGGCGGATTTGTAGTCATGGAACTGATTAAAGAGGTCGTTCCGTTAATCGTGCCGATACCGTTTAGTTTTTATTTTGATATATTTGACGGATTATTACAGGCATATGTATTCGTATTCTTAACTGCATTATTTATGACAGAAGAGATGGAATAAGACGAATCAGACATTTACAACATTTAGTATAAGAAAACTTAAGACAAGAAAAGGAGAACAAATTATGAGTGGAACAATTATCGCAATTGGAGCAGGTATCGCAGTACTTACAGGTATCGGAGCCGGTGTTGGTATCGGAATCGCAACAAGCAAAGCAGTAGATGCTATCGCAAGACAGCCGGAAGCAGACGGAAAGATCAGAACTTCCCTGATCCTTGGTTGTGCACTTGCAGAGGCAACCGCTATTTACGGTTTCATTATCGCACTTCTGATCGTCCTTCTTTTGAAATAATGTTTGCTGACGATAACAGATTAAAAGAAGGGAAAGGCAGGTAGAGATATATGCTGAGAATAGATTTTAATCTGGTACTGACGATCATCAACCTGATCGTTCTGTATCTGATTCTCAGAAAATTCCTGTTTCGCCCGGTCATGGACATTATGGAAAAGCGGGAAAAGATGATTGCAGACGGAATCGGCCACGCGAATGAAGAGCAGGACAAAGCCCATGCTCTGAAGAAACAGTATGAAGATGCACTGAATGGAGCAAAAGAAGAATCCACAAAGATGATCGAACAGGCGAAACTGGATGCAAAACAGGAATACAACCAGATCCTGAACGAGGCTAACGAAAAGGCAGACAAGGTTATGAAGACAGCAAGAGAAAGCCTGAATCAGGAAAGAGAACAGGCCTTTGATGATATGAAGGCACAGGTTGCAGGGCTGGCAATGGATGCTGCGAAGAAGATCTTACTTGAGAATGCAGACAGCATAAGCAGCGCAGATGCATATGACCAGTTTTTGAAAGATGCAGGTGATGCCCATGACAGCGAAGAATAGAAAAGAAGCAGAGCCGGTATTCTGCCAGGTGGCAGCCCTCCGCTATGCGAAAGTTCTGAGTGAACTTGGAATTTCGAAAGAAACTGTCCGGGAGGCAGGATCCATTTTCGAAACATCACAGGAATTAAAGGCAGCACTGGTCAATCCAGTGATCACAAAAGAGACAAAACACAACATTATTGATAAAGTATTTCCGGAAGAAATGCGTACCTTTCTGAAGGTTGTCTGCGATCATGGCAAGATGACGATCGCAGAACAGATCTTTGCGGCATACGAAGAGTTACAGAATCAGGCAGCAGGAGTTAAGACAGTGTATCTTCGTTATACAGCACTTCCAAGTGAAGAACAAAAGAAACAGATGGGTGACTTTATCAAGAAGAAATACGGTGCCGGAGACATCAAATGGGTTATGGCAGAAGACAAGGCACTGATCGGCGGATTCATCCTGCAGGTTGACGGAAAAGAATATGACTACAGTGTGCAGGGCCGTCTGAACCGCTTAGAGCGGAAATTAACGAATTAACATGGAGGTGAAGGAATTGAGTGCAATCAGCTCAGATGAAATTATCTCTATATTAAAAGAAGAGATAAAGAATTATGATGTAATAAGCAGAGATCAGGAAGTTGGTACCGTTATCTCTGTTGGTGATGGAATCGCCTCCGTATACGGAATCGACCACGCAATGTATGGCGAGATCGTCACATTGGAGACTGGTCTTAAGGGTATGGTACAGGATATCAAGGAAAATGAGATCAGCTGTATCCTGTTCGGAGATGATTCAGAGATCAAACAGGGCACAAAAGTGTGCCGTACAGGTAAAAAAGCAGGTATTCCGGTAGGTGAAGGCTATATTGGAAGAATCGTAGATGCTCTTGGAGCACCAATCGACGGAAAAGGTGAGATCAAAGCCGACGGATATCGTCCGGTAGAGAATGAGGCACCGGGAATCGTTGACCGTAAGTCGGTAAGCGTTCCGCTTGAGACAGGTATCCTTTCAATCGATTCCATGTTCCCAATCGGACGTGGACAGAGAGAGTTGATCATCGGTGACAGACAGACAGGTAAGACATCCATTGCAACCGATACGATCATCAACCAGAAGGGAAAAGATGTCATCTGTATCTATGTAGCCATCGGACAGAAAGCATCAACCGTAGCAAGACTTGTAAATGACTTAAAAGCACATGATGCACTGGATTACACCACGGTATTCTGCTCAACAGCCAGTGAGTGTGCACCGCTTCAGTATATCGTACCTTATTCAGCAACAGCACTTGCAGAGTATTTCATGTATCAGGGAAAAGATGTATTGATCGTATACGATGATCTTTCCAAACATGCGGTAGCATACCGTGCAATTTCTCTGTTACTTGGACGTTCACCTGGACGTGAAGCTTATCCTGGTGACGTATTCTACTTACATTCAAGACTGCTCGAGCGAAGCAGCCGCTTAAGTGAAGAAGCAGGCGGAGGTTCTATCACAGCACTTCCGATCATTGAGACACAGGCAGGAGATGTATCTGCATACATTCCTACCAACGTTATCTCCATCACAGACGGACAGATCTTCCTGGAGAGTGACCTGTTCAATGCCGGTATGCGTCCGGCCGTTAACGTTGGTCTTTCTGTATCCCGTGTAGGTGGAGCTGCACAGACAAAGGCTATGAAGAAAGCCAGTGGTAGTGTTCGTATCGACCTGGCACAGGCACGAGAGATGGAATCATTTACCCAGTTCAGTTCAGACCTTGACGAGGCAACAAAGAATCAGCTGAAATACGGAAGTTGTCTGACAGAACTTTTGAAACAGCCTCTGGGACGTCCGTTAAGTCTTCATGAGCAGGTTATCACACTTTGTGTCGCTACTAATAAACTGATGCTTGATATTGACACAAAGAAGATCAAAGAATTCCAGATGGATATGCTTGCATTCTTCGACAGAGAACATAAAGAAATCGGCAAAGCGATCGATGAGAAGAAAGTTCTGGATGATGAACTGAAAGAGCAGATTCTTGCAGCAGCAAAGGAATTCAAGGAAAGAAGATAAGCGGGTGTAGCTATGGCAAATGCAAAAGAGATTAAGGAAAGAATGGCCAGCATCGAAGAGACGAGAAAGATAACAAATGCCATGTATCTGATCTCTTCTTCGAAGATGAAACAGGCCAAGAAAAAGCTTGCTGACACAGAACCTTTCTTCTATGCCATGCAGGCAGAGATCGCCAGAATTTTGCGGCATGTGCCGGATATGCACAGCCAGTTCTTTGATGGCCGTGAGAGTATCCCGGCTGAGGAAAGAAAGATTGGCTATATCGTTGTCACCGCAGATAAAGGACTTGCAGGAGCATATAATCATAACGTGATCAAGGCAACGGAAGAACTGTTAAAAAAACCGGGAAAACACAAATTATTCGTACTTGGAGAAGCTGGAAGACAGTACTTTGCCAAGAGGGAAGGAATTGAGATGGATACTCAGTTCCGTTACACCGTTCAGAATCCGACATTACATAGATCGAGAATCATTTCTTCGGAGATGGTAGAGCAGTTTAGAAATGGAGATCTGGACGAGATCCACATCGTATATACACGTATGATCAATGCAATGACAGCAGAGACGGAGGAACAGAAGCTTCTTCCTATGAAGAAGACAACCTTCCTTCCGGAAGATATGCCGGCTCTTGTCGGAACCGGACTGTATCAGGAAGATATGGTGTTCTGGCCATCTACACACAGTGTGATGGCGAACATTGTTCCGAACTACATCAACGGTATCGTATATGGATGCCTGGTAGAGGCCTACTGCAGTGAGCATAATGCCAGAATGCAGGCAATGCAGAATGCAACAGACAGTGCAACAGATATGCTGAACGAATTAAATATTACTTATAACCGTGTCCGTCAGGCAGACATCACACAGGAATTGACAGAGATCATCGGCGGAGCCAATGCGCAGAAACGGAAGTAAGATACAAAGTTCGCAAATGGCGGAACTGTATACAGAACAAATAATAACCACGAAATAATAAAAAAGAAAGTGGGCAGCAGTAATATGACAAAAGGAAGAATCGTACAGGTCATGGGACCTGTCGTAGACGTAGAATTTAATAGTAGAGAAGAACTTCCATTTATCAAAGATGCCCTGGAAGTAGACAATGGCGGAAAACGCTGCGTCATGGAAGTAGCCCAGCATGTAGGTAACAACATTGCACGTTGTATCATGCTGGCTTCCAGTGAAGGTCTGCAGAAGGGAATGGAAGTTACCGCTACCGGAGCTGGTATCAAAGTGCCGGTAGGTGAGAAGACTCTGGGACGTCTGTTCAATGTACTTGGAGAGACGATCGATAACGGAGAACCAATTAAAGACAGCGAAGAATGGGTTATCCACAGAAAAGCACCAAGCTTTGAAGAGCAGAGCCCTGCTGTCGAAGTATTAGAGACAGGAATCAAGGTCATCGACCTTCTGACACCTTACGCAAAAGGTGGTAAGATCGGTCTGTTCGGTGGTGCCGGTGTAGGTAAGACCGTACTGATCCAGGAACTGATCCATAACATCGCAACAGAGCATGGTGGATATTCCATCTTCACCGGTGTCGGAGAGCGTTCCCGTGAAGGTAATGACTTATGGACAGAAATGAGAGAATCAGGCGTACTTGATAAGACAGCCTTGGTATTCGGACAGATGAATGAGCCGCCTGGATCTCGTATGCGTGTCGCTGAGACAGGACTTACAATGGCAGAATATTTCCGTGATGTAGAGCATCAGAACGTGCTTCTCTTCATCGACAATATCTTCCGTTTCGTACAGGCAGGTTCCGAAGTATCCGCACTTCTCGGACGTATGCCGTCAGCCGTAGGTTATCAGCCGACACTGGCAAATGAAATGGGTGCACTTCAGGAACGTATCGCTTCTACAAAGAACGGATCTGTAACATCAGTTCAGGCCGTATATGTACCAGCCGATGACTTAACTGACCCGGCTCCTGCAACAACATTCTCACATCTGGATGCGACAACCGTACTTTCCAGAAAGATCGTTGAGCAGGGTATCTACCCAGCCGTAGATCCACTGGATTCTACATCCCGTATCCTGGAGCCTGCAGTTGTAGGTGAGGAGCACTACCAGGTAGCACGTAAGGTACAGGAGATCCTGCAGAAGTACAAAGAGTTACAGGACATCATCGCAATCCTCGGTATGGAAGAATTATCCGAAGAGGATAAGATGACAGTAGCCCGTGCAAGAAAGATCCAGAAATTCCTGTCACAGCCATTCTCAGTAGCTGAGACATTTACCGGTGTTCCTGGAAAATATGTTCCACTGAAAGAAACTGTTCGTGGATTCAAAGCGATCATCGACGGTGAGATGGATGAATATCCGGAAAATGCATTCTTCAATGTAGGTACGATCGAAGACGTGATCGCTAAGGCGAAGGCAGAAGGAGTGGCTTAGTATGAGCACATTTTCATTGAAAATTATATCTACGGATAAGGTCTTCTACGATGGTAAATGTGAGTATCTGGTCATCCCGACGATCGACGGGGAGAAAGGTATTCTGGCTCATCATGAGAACATGGTCATCGCAGTGGAGATCGGAGAACTGCGTTTCCGCAAGCCTGACGGTGAGTGGGTAACAGCGGTTGTATCCAAGGGATTTGCAGAGATCGTGAATAACCGTGCTTCTGTACTGGTTAATACGGCAGAGCGTCCGGAAGACATCGATGTGAAGCGTGCAGAGGAAGCAAAGGAACGTGCCGAAGAACAGCTTCGTCAGAAGCAGAGCATTCAGGAGTATTATCTGTCACAGGCTTCTATGGCCCGTGCCATGACACGACTGAAAGCGTCCAGAAACAGACGCGGGGATATTTAGAATCGCAAAAAAACGAACTATTTTCGTAAATAAAATTATATAAGTAATGAAGAAGTTCTTCTATAATTAGTGTATAATAGCCATTAGCTGTTTACATATTATAGGAGGACTTTTTTTATGAGTGAAACAGGGAATGGAAGAAAAAACTGGACAAGAGTTGTCGCAGCGGTAGGACTTGTATTTCTGGCAGTTGCAGGAGGAATTGTTCTGGCCAACGCGAACAAAGTAATAAATAAAACAGAGAAAAAAGATGAAGAGACACCATTAATATCTATAGGATTTTCACAGGTAGGAGCAGAATCTGAATGGAGGACGGGAAATTCCATTTCTATAAAGACTACATTTTCTCAAAAAAGAGGATATGATCTGATCTTTAAAGATGCGCAGCAACAACAGGAACAACAGATTAAAGCGATTCGTGGCTTTATACAGCAGGATGTGAACTATATTGTTCTTGCACCGGTAGTAGAAACTGGATGGGATACAGTATTAAAAGAGGCAAAGAAGGCCAAAATCCCGGTAATCATCGCAGACAGGTTAAGGTAAAGGATGACAGCTTGTATACGACCTGGGTGGGGGCTGATTTTTATCAGGAAGGACAGAAAGCCTGCAGCTGGATGGAACAATATGCGGAAAGAAATAAAAAGAAAACATTGAATATTGTGCATATTATGGGAACAGAAGGTGCAACGGCCCAGATCGGAAGAACAAAAGCGCTGGAAGAAGCCGCAAAGAAGAATGGATGGAACATTCTTGAACAGCAGACAGGAGCGTTCACACAGGCAAAAAGCCATGAAGTTATGGAAGAATATCTGAAGAAATATAAGGATATCGATATGGTGTATTGCGAGAATGACAGTGAAGCGCTTGGTGCGATCAACGCGATCGAACAGGCCGGGAAAAAAGTTGGAACGGATGGGATTCAGATAATATCGTTTGACGCAACAAGAGAAGGGCTCGCAGAAGTACAAAACGGAAAGATTGCCGTAGACGTAGAATGTAATCCGGATTTTGGAAAGAAGATCGAAAAGATAATTAAGCAGCTGGAATACAAAAGAGATGTCAATAAGGAATATTATATCGGAGACAAAATATATACTCAGAATAAATCAATTTCAACGATTGAAATTGAAAAAGCAAAATGGAGTGTGACGGTAGTTACAGATAAAATAGTGAAAGAGAGGGTGTATTAGTATGAATGAGATAAAAGTATTTCTTGTAGAAGATGAAATGGTTATACGAAGAGGAATTAAAAACAGTATTGACTGGGAAAAAGAAGGGTACATATTCTGTGGAGAGGCAAGTGACGGAGAACTGGCTTATCCCATGATTATAAAAGAAAAACCGGATATTCTGATTACAGATATCCGTATGCCGTTCATGGATGGACTGGAACTTTGTAAACTGGTAAAAAAGGAACTTCCGAATATTAAAATCCTGATTTTGAGTGGGTATGATGAATTCGACTATGCCAAAGAGGCAATACGTCTGGGGGTAACAGAGTACCTTTTAAAACCGATATCTTCCGGCAAATTACTGGAAGCTTTAAATGGGGTGAGTGAATCTATCCGTCGTGAAAAAGAAGATAAAGACCTGGTTCGTAAGTATATGGAAGAAATGCGGGAGAATACTGAGCATGAGAAACAGAAATTCTTCGAACAGATGATAGCAGGTAATCTGTCAATGGCAGATGCACTGGAAACCGGGAAAAAATATGAAATGAATTTGAGCGCCGGGATGTATAACCTGCTTTTATTCCGTTTTACCTTAGGGGAAGAAAATCGAAAATCCGGAGAACTATTGGGAGAAGCAGAATATGCAATTGAGAAATTAACAGAAAGACTGGAATATGTATTTGAATTTCAGCGTGGCGTAGAAGGCTGGGCATTTCTTTTAATGGCTGATAATGAAGAACAAATGTCAGAAAGAGTAAAAGAGCTGTCAAAAGATCTGGAAGAAATTATGAAGAATTATTCGACAATTGCTTATTTTGGAGGAATTGGACAGCCGGTAGCCAGACTCAGGGAGCTCGAAGAATCGTTCAGGGAGGCAGAACGTGCATTGGCGGCGAGATTTACAATGGAGCTTAACCGGATCATATCCGTAGAAGATATCCGGATGGCTCAGAATGTAGATACTCTGGATGACATAGAAATTACGAGCTTCGGAGAGATAGAAAAGACCAGGACCATGTTGGAAAAATTCTTGAATAATGGGGCAGAAGACGAGATAGATGAGTTTGTAGATGTGTATATAAATGAATTACCGGAGGAAAATCTGAAATCTGTATTAATGCGTCAGTATATAATTATGGACGCATATATAGTCATGATGTCTTTCTGTGAAAAGATTGAGGGAATAGAAGGGGAAATGCAAGCTCAGTCAGAAGAATTAAAGAATAGTATGAAGACGAGTCAGACATTGGAAGAAATTAAAAATTATATAAGAATGCTTTTGAAAAAGATTATTGGAGTACGTGACACAATAAGCGGAAGACGTTATTCGGATATTATAGAAATTGCTAAAGATCAGATCAGAAAAACATATATGTCGGATGAGATTTCCCTGAATACGATAGCAGCAGAAGTAGGGATGAGCCCAAGCTATTTCAGTTCTATTTTCAGCAAAGAGATGGGAAAGACATTTGTGGAATATCTTACAGAGATACGAATGGACAGGGCAAAAGAACTTTTGATGTGTTCATCAATGAAGACCTCGGAAATCGGCTATGAAGTAGGATATAAGGATCCGCATTATTTCAGTTATATATTTAAGAAAACGCAAAATTGTACACCGAAGGAATTTAGAGCACGAGGAAAGGAGTAAAGGATGAAAAAGATTCGCAGGAATGTCTCGTTAAATCAGAGACTGGCAGGAATTTCTCTTGCTGTATTTATTCCTATGATACTGGTAATGACGTATCTTCTGGCCTCGCTGACAAATGCGACTTCGGCATATGCACAGATCACAAAAAGTGTCTCGTATGCCAATATGTATGCAAGAGATTTTAAAGAACGTATGGATTACAGTATGTATCTGGCTGTTATCGGAAAAAGAGATATGGAAGAACTTGGTGACGGAGAGACAACTGTAAATGGTATTTTGACGGTCAATCCTTATAAATATATTGACGAGCTTGAAGAAACCTGTGATAAGTTATCTTACATGGCAACCGTGGACAGCAACAGAAATCAGATCAAACGATTGAAAAACAGCTTGAAGTCTTTGAAAGGCTGTGTAAAAGAACTGGAGACAGCTATTGATTCGGGTGGAGCATATGAAGATAAAATGAACTACCTGAATGAAAATATTTATATGCTGACATCATTGATCCAGAAAGGAATACAGGACTATATATATGTAGAGACTACCAATTATACGAATGTAAAAGCAGAACTGGATGCAAGAAATACAAGAACGTTTGTTATATGTATCTGGATATCCGTAGCGGCGATCGTGTTAGCCTTGTTTTTGACAATGAAGGCGGCAAAAAGCGTGACAAAGCCAATACAGAAATTATGCCGGATGACACAACAGGTGGCAGAAGGAGATTTTACGGTACAGACGAAGGAATCGAATACAGATGAGATTGCAGTGCTTACCAGAAGTTTTAATGATATGACTCAGGAAATTGGTGGATTGGTTGAAGATATCAAGCAGCAGCAAAAAAATTTACGCATTGCAGAAACAAAACTTTTGCAGGCGCAGATTAATCCTCATTTTCTGTATAACACACTGGATGCAATTGTATGGCTGGCGGAAGAAAACCGTAAGGATGAAGTTGTGTCAATGGTTACGGCACTTTCAGACTTCTTCCGTACAACATTAAGTAAAGGCCGGGATTTTATTACAGTACGGGAAGAACGGTCACATATAGAAAGTTATCTGAAGATCCAACAGTTCAGATATCAGGATATTATGAGTTATGAAATCGATATGGAGGAAAATATGGGAGAATTCATGATCCCTAAGCTGACTTTGCAGCCATTAGTGGAAAATGCTCTCTACCATGGCCTGAAAAATAAACGTGGTGGCGGAATGATAAAGATCACCGGAAGGCTGGACGGTGAAAATATGATATTTACAGTCACAGATGATGGAAAAGGTATGACGAAAGAAGTGTTAGAAAAACTTCAGGAAAGTATTGGAAAAGAAAAAGGAGATAAAAGTATTGATGGATTTGGGATTGGAAATGTAAACCGGAGAATTCGTTATTATTACGGAGAACGGTACGGAGTAACTCTGGAAAGTGTGGAAAATGATGGTACAAAAGCGACGGTTACTATGGCAGCACAAAAAAACCAACCTTTTTCGTAAAAAAACCAACTTTTGTGAAACGATTCAAAAGAAATTCTAAAAATTCAGAAGAATCTTCTGTTTATTGTTTGTCCGAAATTCAGTAATATATAGTCAACAAGTGATTGACAGACGGACAATCAAAGAAAATCGAAAAACCGAGGAGGATATGAAAATGAAAAGAAAAGTGATTACAGCGTTACTGGCAGCTACAATGGTAGCATCATTAGCAGTTGGATGCGGAAATAAAGGTGGGGACAGCAAGTCTGACAGCTCGAAATCAAGCTCAAGTGATGAAATTACAATTGGTTTCTCACAGGTAGGTGCTGAATCTGACTGGCGTACAGCAAACTCTGAATCAATGAAGAGCACATTCAGCGAAAAGAACGGATACAAACTGATCTTTGACGATGCTCAGCAGAAACAGGAGAATCAGATCACAGCAATCCGTAACTTCATCCAGCAGGATGTTGACTACATCGTACTTGCACCTGTAACAGAGACAGGATGGGACACAGTTTTGAAAGAAGCAAAAGATGCTGATATCCCGGTAATCATCGTTGACCGTATGATCGATGTATCTGATGATAGCCTTTACACAGCCTGGGTAGGATCTAACTTCAAGATGGAAGGCCAGAAAGCTTGCGAATGGCTGAACGCTTATGCAGAAGCTAAGGGAATGAAAGAAGTTAACATCGCTCACATTCAGGGAACAATCGGAGCTTCAGCTCAGATCGGACGTACAGAAGGTCTTGAAGAAGCTGCTAAAGAATATGGATGGAACATCGTAGCACAGCAGACAGGTGAATTCACACAGGCTAAAGGACAGGAAGTTATGGAGTCTATGCTGAAACAGCATGATAACATCAACGTAGTTTACTGTGAGAATGATAACGAAGCATTCGGAGCAATCGATGCAATCGAAGCTGCTGGTAAGACAGTAGGACCGGATGGAGACATCCTTGTAATGTCATTCGATACAACAAACGCTGGTCTGACAGATACATTATCTGGAAAGATCATCTGCGATACAGAGTGTAACCCATTACACGGACCACGTGTAGAAGAAATCATCAAGAAGCTGGAAGATGGCAAAGATGTTGAAAAGAAAGCATATGTAGAGGAAGAAATGTTCGCATATGATGACACTGTTAAGAGTGTGAAAGTTGATGATAAAGATTATGATGTAACAAAGATTACACAGGAAATTCTTGACAAACGTGCATACTAAAAACAGGCAGAACTTATAGTAACATAAAAAAGAGGTGAAATGGCGCGGCGGAATAAACGGAATGAAAAGCCGGATATGCTGCCGCGCTTTCTATGCCCTTTTGGATATTAAAGAAAGCGGGTGAACATTAGAAATGGAAAATAATGTTGTATTAACAATGAGAGATATCTCAAAGACGTTTCCAGGTGTCAAAGCCTTACAACATGTTGATTTTACTCTCCGTAAAGGAGAAATCCACGCTCTGATGGGAGAAAATGGTGCAGGAAAGTCTACTTTGATCAAAGTACTTACCGGTGTGCATCCATTTGAGTCTGGAGAGATTAAAATGGAAGGAAAAGACGCACCAATCGTTAACAGATCTCCACAGGATGCGCAGGACAATGGAATCAGTACTGTATATCAGGAAGTCAACCTTTGTCCGAACCTTACAGTTGCAGAAAATCTGTTTATCGGACGTGAACCAAGAAAAGCAGGCCTTATCGACTGGAAGACAATGACCAAGAAATCTACAGAGCTGTTAAAGGATCTGCAGATTGATGCAAAAGCTACAGACAAACTGGAAGAGTGTTCACTTGCTAAACAGCAGATGATTGCTATCGCACGTGCGGTTGATATGAACTGTCGTGTACTGATTCTTGATGAGCCTACATCTTCTCTGGATGATGATGAAGTAGAAAAATTATTCGTATTAATGAATCGTTTGAAAGCTCAGGGAGTTGGAATTATCTTCGTTACACATTTCCTGGAGCAGGTATATGCAGTCTGTGACCGTATCACTGTTCTCAGAAATGGTGAACTGGTTGGAGAATATACAACAAAAGACCTTCCAAGAGTTATGCTGGTTGCTAAGATGATGGGTAAAGATTTCGATGATCTTGCTGATATCAAGGGCGAGCATGCAGAACTGAAAGAATTTATTCCGGTTATCGAAGCAGAAGGAATCGGAAGAAAAGGAAGCATCCGTCCATTCAACTTCACTGTTAACAAAGGAGAAGTTGTCGGACTTACAGGACTTCTTGGATCAGGACGTTCCGAACTGGTTCGTGCGATTTATGGTGCAGACAAACCGGATAGCGGAAAAATAAAGGTAAACGGAAAAGAAGTGAAGATCAATTCTCCACTGGATGCCATGAAAATTGGTATGGCATATCTCCCGGAAGACCGTAAGAAAGATGGAATTATTGCTGACCTGTCAGTAAGAGAGAATATCATTATTGCTTTACAGGCAAAAAGAGGTATGTTCCATCCATTGAGTAAGAAAGAAATGGAAGAAGCAGCAGATAAATATATCGAAATGCTGCAGATTAAGACAGCAAGCCGTGAAACTCCGATTAAGAGTCTTTCAGGTGGTAACCAGCAGAAAGTAATCATCGGAAGATGGCTGCTTACAAATCCGGATTATCTGATTCTTGATGAGCCGACACGTGGTATTGATATCGGAACAAAGACAGAGATCCAGAAACTGGTTCTTGATCTTGCTGATCAGGGAATGGCAGTTACATTCATTTCTTCAGAAGTAGAAGAAATGCTCCGTACATGCTCAAGAATGGGTGTATTAAGAGACGGAAAGAAAGTCGGAGAGATCAGTGGAAACGAACTGTCTCAGGAAGGCATTATGAAAGCAATCGCAGGAGGTGGAGATAATGAGTAATACAAAGTCAGGATGGAAAAAGCTTACATCTATGAGACTGTTTCTGCCAATCGTGTGCCTCATAGCTGTACTTTTGGTTAACGTAATCACTACTCCGGGCTTCTTCAAAGTATCAATTAACAACGGAGTTTTGTACGGATATATCGTAGACGTTATTAACCGTGCATCAGAATTAGTAATCCTTGCCGTAGGTATGACGCTGGTTACAGCAGCATCCGGTGGACAGGACATCAGTGTTGGTGCAGTTATGGCGGTTGCAGCAGCTGTATGCTGCCAGATCCTTTCAGGTGGAGAGGTATCTGTTAACTCACTTGCAGCACCAATTATCGTTGCTATGTTAGCAGCACTTGCAGCATCTGCATTATGTGGAGCATTCAATGGTTTCCTTGTAGCAAAGCTGAACATCCAGCCGATGGTAGCTACCTTGATCCTGTATACAGCAGGTCGTGGTATTGCACAGCTGATCACAGACGGACAGATTACATATATTCGTGTAGGCTCTTATAAAGTATACGGTGGATATATCGGAAAATGCCCGGTTCCGACACCAATCTTTATTGCTATTATTGTTGTAGTGATCACATATCTTGTATTAAAGAAAACAGCACTTGGTCTTTACATCGAAAGTGTAGGTATCAACGGTACAGCATCCAGACTGGTAGGTCTTAATTCAACAATGATTAAGTTTCTTACATATGTAATCTGTGGTGTACTGGCAGGTATTGCAGGAATCGTAGCCTCCAGCCGAATCTATTCCGCAGATGCCAACAACATTGGTCTGAACCTTGAAATGGACGCCATCCTGGCAGTTGCTCTTGGTGGTAACGCTCTTGGCGGTGGTAAATTCAGCTTAATGGGATCTGTAATCGGAGCATATACGATTCAGGCACTTACAACAACTTTATATGCAATGAATGTATCAGCTGACCAGTTGCCGGTTTACAAGGCAATCGTAGTTATTATCATCGTTACTTTACAGAGCCCTGTATTCCAGAAATTTATGACAAGCCAGAAAATGAAACGTGCAAATAAAGCAGTGGAAGGAGGAAATAACTAATGAAAAAGAAATCATTAAACAAACCGGGAATGAAAATTAACGGAAATAGTTTCCTTCTTATGGTAACTGTTCTTTTGTTCATCGTAATGTATGCAGCAGGTATGGTAATATTTGCTGATAAAGGATTTGCAAAACCACAGATGTTCCTGAACCTGTTCATTTCCAATGCGGGACTTCTGGTCATCGCAATGGGACAGACAATCGTAATGATCACAGGCGGTATCGATATCTCTGTTGGTTCCGTAACAGCGTTGGTATGTATGCTGTGTGCATACGATATGGAAAAGAAAGGAATGAGTGCTTACATGGCAGTTGCCATCGCACTTCTGATCGGACTCCTTTTTGGTATCGTTCAGGGATTCCTGGTATCTTATCTTGAAATCCAGCCATTCATCGTATCACTTGCAGGTATGTTCTTTGGACGTGGTATGACATCAATCATCAGTACTGATATGATTTCTATCAAAAATAAGACATTCCTTGCATGGGCTAATTATAAGATTTATCTCCCAATCGGATCATACAGCCGTCGTGGAAAATTCATTCCGGCATACATATATCCGACTGTTATCATCGCAATACTGATCTTTATTGTCATTGCGATCATCATGAAATATACAAAATTCGGTCGTGAAGTATATGCCATCGGTGGAAATGCACAGAGTGCTATGATGATGGGATTAAATGTAAAGAAAACAAAATTCAAAGCATACGTTCTGGACGGACTGCTTGCAGGATGCGGCGGATTCCTCTTCTGCTTAAACAGCTGTTCCGGATTCGTAGAGCAGGCCAAAGGTCTTGAAATGGATGCGATCTCAGCTTCCGTTATCGGTGGTACACTGTTAAGCGGTGGTGTAGGAACACCATTTGGTACAGTCTTTGGTGTATTGATCAAAGGAACGATCTCAAGTCTTATCACCACACAGGGAACACTTTCCAGCTGGTGGGTACGTATCGCACTTTCCGCATTACTGTGCTTCTTCATTGTATTACAGTCAATCATCGGAAGTATGAAGAAAAAGAATTAGAGATCATACATAAAACTGACAAACCTCAATATGATATATATAAATTAAATCTATGTACAAAAAAGGATTCTGCATTGCAGAATCCTTTTTGTATTGCGTGCGTTATCTTGTATGACGTCTGTAACTTGCAGGTGTCTCTTCGTATTTCTCCTGAAATAATTTGTAGAAATATCCCTTGTTATGATATCCTACCGAATCGGCAATCTCTTCGATACTTTTGTCAGTCGACACAAGCAGATGTTCCGCACGTTCCAGCCGGATCTGCTGGACATAAGCGGAATAGGTAAGTCCAGTCTTGCGTTTGATCAGGCGGTTGAAGTAATCCTCCTGATAGTGGAATTCATCCACCAGATCCTGGATGGTGATATCTCTGAAATGTGCCCGGATATAGTCCGAAATCTCTTCGAATACGATCCAGTTCATCGTCTGCTTCTGCTCTTTGGAAAGAGAAAAATCATACTGTGTACTTAAGATCCGGAAGATCCGGAATAACAGACCTTTTGTAATATATCTGGAACCACTGTCCGGCGAATAAGATTCTTTCAAAAGCAACAAAAGACTGTCGTCCAGAGATTCGCTTGCCCCGTCGGATGGTCGGAAATGCAGAAATTGCTGGACATCCTTTTGCTTTAACAATGCAGACTGCAGGAAGGAAAGAATCTTCTGCGGGGTACTGTTCTCATTCATGATCTCCGTAAACATATCGTTGGCAATTCCGATAAAAAGCACGACCCCAGACTGGTCTGTCAGGTAGTCCTGGTGCAGACAGTTTTTGTCGATCAGGCAGAGATCACCTTTCTGAAAGACTACATCTTTATTCAATATCCGTTGGTGAAATTCTCCTTCCACAACATAGGAAAGTTCCAGATAATCATGCGTGTGAAGCTGTGTATATTTCCCTTCCGAATAGGAATAATGATAGCAGAAATTCTCCGGAGACGGCATCATCGTTGCATACAGGTTACCGGGAGAATCGAAGTTCCAGCATAATAAGAAGCTGCGGTCCTGACCGAGTAACGGATACGTCTTGACTTCCTGAACGGATTTGGAATATTCCGGACAGACAAGTCTTGCGCCTAATTTATGGTTTTCCGGAAGAAGCCGTGTATCGGGTCCTGTGATCCGGCGGCAAAAATCGGATAAATTCATATAAAATACCTCCTTGGATTCTCCTTAGATTATATCATAACAGAGGTCGGAATAGGTAACTATTTTCCCAAAAGTGCAGAGTTAAGAAATTGAGAAAACAAGTCCATATTTTTATAATAGAGACATAATGAAGCTGTAAATGAAACAGAAAATTTGAGCGAAAAGGAGTAATTAAACATGTTAAAAACAAAGAATTATCAGTTTTGGTTCTGCACAGGATCACAGGATCTTTATGGAGATGAGTGTCTTGCACACGTAGCAGAGCATTCAAAGATTATCGTAGATGCATTGAACAAATCAGGAAACCTTCCATATGAAGTAGTATGGAAACCAACCATGATCACAAACGAAGTAATCAGAAAGACATTCAACGAAGCTAACACAGACGAGAACTGTGCCGGTGTTATCACATGGATGCATACATTCTCTCCTGCAAAATCATGGATCTTAGGATTACAGGAATACAGAAAACCATTACTTCACTTACATACACAGTTCAACCGTGAAATCCCATACGACACAATCGACATGGACTTCATGAACGAGAACCAGGCAGCACATGGTGACAGAGAGTACGGACACATCTTCAGCCGTCTGAACATGGAACGCAAAGTTGTTGCAGGATACTGGGAAGACGAAGACGTTCAGAAACAGATCGGATCATGGATGCGTACAGCAGTAGGTGTTGTAGAAAGCAGCCACGTCAGAGTTATGCGTGTAGCTGACAACATGAGAAACGTAGCCGTAACAGAAGGCGACAAAGTAGAAGCTCAGATCAAATTCGGATGGGAAGTAGATGCTTATCCTGTAAATGAAGTTGTAGAAGCTGTTAATGCAGTATCTCAGGCTGATATCGACACATTAGTAGAAGAATACTATGACAAATATGACATCCTTCTTGAAGGAAGAGATGAGAAAGAATTCCGTGAGCATGTAGCAGTACAGGCTGGAATCGAACTTGGATTTGAAAGATTCCTGGATGAGAATAACTATCAGGCAGTTGTAACACACTTCGGAGATCTTGGCGGACTGAAACAGCTCCCAGGACTTGCAATGCAGAGACTGATGGAAAAAGGATACGGATTCGGAGCAGAAGGTGACTGGAAGACAGCTGCTATGGTTCGTGTTATGAAGATCATGACTCAGGGAATGAAGGACGCTAAGGGAACTTCATTCATGGAAGATTACACATACAACCTTGTATCAGGTAAAGAAGGCGTTCTGGAAGCTCACATGCTGGAAGTTTGCCCGACAATCGCAGATGGCAAGATCAGCATCAAAGAGCAGCCACTTAGCATGGGTAACAGAGAAGATCCTGCAAGACTTGTATTCACATCTAAGACAGGTCCGGCTATCGCAACATCTCTGATCGACCTTGGTGACAGATTCCGTCTGATCATCAACGATGTAGACTGCAAGAAGACAGAGAAACCAATGCCAAAACTTCCAGTAGCAACAGCATTCTGGACACCACAGCCGAACTTAAAGGTTGGAACAGAAGCATGGATCCTGGCAGGAGGAGCTCACCACACAGCATTCTCTTATGATTTAACAGCAGAGCAGATGGGTGACTGGGCAGCATGCATGGGAATCGAAGCTGTATACATTGATAAGGATACAACAATCAGACAGTTCAAGAATGAACTCCTGTGGAACAGCGTTGCATACCGCAAATAATCAAATAAAGAATTACGGGTAAAAGATTATATTTGCAGGGGATATCGAAATAGATATTTCCCTGCAAAAATAGTATAATGGAGATATTAAGAAAACTTAAAATATAATGTTTAGGAGGAAGCGTACAATGAGCAATGTAAAAGAGATCATTGAAAGCGGAAAAGCATATCTTGGAATCGAATTCGGTTCTACAAGAATTAAAGCAGTACTGATCGATGAGGAGCACAATCCGATCGCATCCGGAAGCCATACATGGGAGAACCGTTATGAGAACGGACTGTGGACATACTCTCTGGACGATATCTGGGCAGGTCTTCAGGACAGCTACCGCGATATGGCAGAAAATGTACAGAAAGAATACGGAGTAACGATCAAGAAACTGGGAGCGATCGGATTCAGTGCCATGATGCACGGATATATGGCATTTGACAAAGAAGGAAAGCTTCTTGCACCATTCCAGACATGGAGAAACAGCAATACAGGAAAAGCTTCCGAAGTGCTGGTAGATCTGTTCCAGTATAATATTCCGCTGAGATGGAGTATCGCACATCTGTATCAGTGCATTCTGGATAAAGAAGATCATGTAAAAGATATCGCATTCACGACAACACTTGCAGGATATATCCACTGGCAGATGACAGGTGAGAAGGTTCTTGGTGTAGGAGATGCATCCGGAATGTTCCCAATCGACATGAATACAAAAGACTATGATGAAGAAATGATCCAGAAGTTCGATAAACTCATCGAAGGTGAGAACTATCCATGGAAAATAAAAGAGATTCTTCCTAAAGTTCTGGTAGCAGGAGACGCAGCCGGTATCCTGACAGAAGAAGGAGCAAAGAAACTTGACCCTACAGGTAATCTGGAAGCCGGAATCCCGCTTTGTCCTCCGGAAGGAGATGCAGGAACAGGTATGGTAGCTACAAACAGCGTAGCACAGCGTACAAGCAACATTTCCGCTGGTACTTCATTCTTCTCTATGGTTGTCCTTGAGAAACCTCTGAAAGACTTACATACAGAGATCGACATGGTTACAACACCTGACGGAAGTCTGGTTGCCATGGTACATTCCAATAACGGAACAACAGATCTGAATGCATGGGTAAATCTGTTCAAAGAATTCGCTGATTCTATCGGAGCAGACGTAGACATGAATCAGATGTATGGAACACTTTACAATAAAGCACTGGAAGGCGATGCTGACTGTGGTGGAATCCTTTCTTATGGTAACTACGCAGGCGAGCCTATCACAAATGTAGAAAAAGGACGCCCAATGGTAGTCAGAACACCAGAGACAAAATTCAATCTGGCTAACTTCATGAGATCTCACCTGTACACAGCACTTGGTGTTATCAAAGTCGGAATGGATATCTTAACAAAAGACGAAGGTGTTGAGATTGATACCGTTCTTGGACATGGCGGACTCTTCAAGACAAAAGGTGTCGGACAGAAGATCCTTGCAGATGCGATCAACACACCTGTAGTAGTTATGGAGACAGCAGGCGAAGGCGGACCATGGGGAATGGCTATCCTTGCTGAGTACATGGTAAAACGTGAAGAAGGCGAGAAGCTGGAAGACTACCTGAAGAATAAAGTATTCGGAAGCGATGCCGGAAGCAGAATCGATCCGGATCCGGAAGGCGTAGCTGGATACGAAGCATTTATGGAGACATACAAGAAAGGTCTTGACGTAGAGCGCAGAGCTTGTGCAGATCTGTAAGAAATATTATATGAAAGCAGAGGGGGCATAGGTTATGTCCCCGTATCTGCATATTCTTATATACAAGGGGAAAATGTTGATAACAGCTTTTCCGCAGTAACAGAAATATAAAGGAGATAGAAAGAGATGCTGGAAGAATTAAAAAAAGAAGTATATGAAGCAAACATGCTTCTTCCAAAATATGACCTGGTAACATTCACATGGGGAAATGTAAGCGGAATCGACCGTGAAAAAGGTCTTTTCGTAATCAAACCAAGTGGAGTAGATTATGACAAATTAACACCGGAAGATATGGTAGTTGTAGACCTTCAGGGTAATAAAGTAGAGGGAGACTTAAATCCATCTTCTGATACAGCAACACATGTAGAGCTGTATAACAGATTCCCGAACATTGGTGGTGTTGTACATACACATTCTCCTTGGGCAACAAGCTGGGCTCAGGCAGGAAGAGGAATCCCTTGCTACGGAACTACACATGCAGATTACCTGTACGGAACAGTACCATGTGTAAGAAATCTTACAAAAGAAGAAATCGATGAAGCTTATGAGAAAAATACAGGTGTCCTGATCGCAGACAGATTTGATGAAGATGATCTGGACTATGTTGCAACACCTGCAGTACTCTGCAAGAACCATGGACCATTCACATGGGGCAAAGATGCTCACGAAGCAGTTCACAACGCAGTAGTATTAGAGGAAGTTGCCAAGATGGCAGCAAGATGCGAAATGATCAACCCAGACGTTAAACCTGCACCACAGGAATTACAGGATAAGCATTACTATAGAAAACATGGAGCAAATGCTTATTATGGACAGCCGGGGAAATAAATTTGGTTGACATTTAATTCATTAGGCTGGTGGATATCCGGACCGGGAGACCAATCGTGTTAAAAAATTAAATAAAAAAAGGACTGCATTATTTGGGAGGAGTGCAGTCCTGAGGAAAAAGTTATGAAAAAGATTTAAAGTGTTGTTTTTCGAACAATTTATAGTATAGAGTGCAATTGTGATGAAAGTGTGATGAAAAGACGAACGAATTGTTAATAATTGTGAAGTGACTACAAGAGACACTGCCAGTGATGACAGTGTCTCTTGTAGTCATTTGGTTCTATACTGTTGTGAACAGGTCGATAGACTGTCCTGTCATAACTGCCGGTGAATCTGCCAGCAGGTAGATGATTGCTTTTGCAACATCTTTTGAGCTTCCCATCGGGCAGCCGTCCTGTCCTACAGAGTGGTTGTAGACTCTCTGCCCCGGTGTGTCCACGATTCCAGGAGATACGGCATTGCATTTGATTCCGTATTCTTTGGTCTGGATAGCAGTTGTCTTGGTCATGGTTACGATACCGCCTTTTGCAACAGCGTATGCACCCATCTGAGATGCAATACGACCCATTCTTGAAGATACATTTACGATATCTCCTTTTCCTTGTTTTATCATTACAGGTACAACATTTTTAGTTACAAGGAATGGGATTCTCAAGTTTGTTTTGATGATCTGATCCCACTGTTCTTCTGACCATTCCCAGATCTTAATTGCCTGATGTTCGATATTTTTGTAGATCTCTTTTGGGTATCCGCCTGCATTGTTAACGAGAATATCAATTCTTCCGTATTTATCAACAACAGTTTTGACCATGTCGGCAACCTGTTCTCCGTCTGTAAGGTCTCTGGAAAGTGAGATTGCTGTTCCGCCGGCATCTTCGATCATTTTTACTGTTTCATCAAGATCAGACTGTGTTCTTGCTACTGTTACGACAGTGGCACCTTCAGCAGCGATAGCAAGTGCTGCGTCACGTCCGATTCCTTTTCCTGATCCTGTTACAATTGCGATTTTTCCTTCTAATTTACCCATGATATATATCCTCCAAAATTACATTCATTATTTTCTGATTACGAAGTGCCATATAAGGCCGGTTCGTAGAATTGTTGTTATTTATACAAGCCTTGCTGTTTCAGCAAAGAACTGAATGTCTGTAGCTTCGATGTAGCTGTCACCGATTTCATGAAGTAGTATGACGTTGAGATTACCGTTCAGATTCTTCTTATCTAAGGCAATCGCTTCGGTTAATGTCCCAAGAGTGAGACCGCATTCAAAAGGAAGTCCGTAGGTCTTTAAAACCTTCTGGATACGTTCTGCAGTTCCTTTTGGTGTTAATCCTTTTTCTTCGGCAATCCTGGTGATCTGATACATGCCGATGGCAACGGCTTCGCCATGACTTTCCCGCTGATAATGGAAATGTTGTTCAATGGTGTGAGCCAGTGTATGTCCGAAATTCAGTAACATACGCTCACCTGTGTCAAACTGATCATTTTCTACAACCATTCGTTTGATATCTACACAGCGTGTGATGATGGCAGGCAGTTCTTCTTTTAAATCTTCAAAAGAACTGTGTGATTCCAAGGTACTAAATAAATCCGCATCTTTGATGCAGCCGTATTTGATAACTTCTCCCATACCATCGTTGATAAATCGTTCCTTCAGCGTGTTAAGTACCAGTGGATCGATCAGCACCAGTGAAGGCTGATAGAATGCGCCGACCAGATTCTTGCCTTCCGGAAGGTCTACTGCGACTTTTCCACCGACAGAAGAATCAACCTGCGCCAACAGTGAAGTTGGGATCTGTACCAGTCTTACACCTCTTAGATAACTGGAAGCGGCAAATCCTGCAAGATCACCGATGACACCGCCGCCAAGAGCGATGACCAGATCACTACGGGAAATCTTTGCCTCCAGCATTGCCTTGTAGACAGTCGGAAGTGTCTGGAAATCCTTGGTTGATTCACCGTGAGGAAGTACCAGATGGTGGCATTCGTAAGTGGAGTCCAATGTATGGATCAGCCGGTCACCATATAACGGAAATACATTGTCATCGGAAATGATCATAATGCGTTTTCCGTGGTAGATCTTTCGGATGTAATCTCCGGCCTGGGATAATATGTTGTTTTCAATATAGATAGGATAACTGTCTTTTCCCAGATTAACTGTAAGTTTCATAATATATACTCCTGTAAGGTTTTTGTCTGAACCGCCATGCGTTCGTAAGGAACTGCCAGTGGTAGGTTATCTGCATTAGATCGTCTTGCCGACAACACCTGCAATCTGTGAAACCTTTTTGATCAATTCGTCGTATTTCTTAGGTTTTAATGACTGAGCTCCGTCGCAGAGTGCGGATTCCGGATCATTGTGTACTTCTATCATCAGTCCGTCGGCTCCTGCTGCTACAGCGGCCATTGCCATAGAATCTACTAACCACCATTTGCCGCCCGCATGACTTGGGTCAACGATGATCGGAAGATGTGTCAGTTTACGAAGTACCGGGATACTCTGAAGATCCAGAGTATTTCTTGTATAGCTTTCGAAAGTACGGATTCCGCGTTCGCAGAGGATGACATTTTCATTACCGGATGCCATGATGTATTCTGCTGACATGATCCATTCTTCGTAAGTTGCGTTCAGACCTCTCTTTAAAAGGATTGGACGGTCAAGTTGTCCTAATTCTTTTAACAGATCGAAGTTCTGCATGTTACGTGCACCGATCTGGATAAGATCTACTTTCTCGTTAAAGATATCGAGGTATTTGTCTGACATCAGTTCGGTTACGATCGGAAGTCCTGTTGCTTCTTTTACAGCTGTTAAGATGTCGAGTCCTTCCAGTCCGAGCCCCTGGAATGAATAAGGACTTGTTCTTGGCTTGAATGCACCTCCGCGGAGTAAGTTGGCTCCGGAAGCTTTTGCAGCCTGGGCGATTTCAAGTACCTGTTCGTAAGATTCTACGGAACAAGGACCGGCGATCATTGCCAGGTTGTCGCCGCCAACTTTTACACCGGATACATCGATGATGGAATCTTCCGGATGGAATGCACGGTTGGCTAATTTGTATGGCTCCTGTACATGCATAACTTTATCGACTGCAGAATCAATTTCGAATAATTTGGAATCGACTTTGGCTGTGTCACCGATACAACCGATAACTGTCATCTCTTCGCCCTGAACAACGTGTGTGTTAAGTCCTCTCTTTTTGACCATGTTCTCGACACGAGAAACATCATCTTTTGTAGTGCGTGGTTTTAATACGATAATCATAATAAATATCCTCCAACATGTATGATAATTGTGCCTGTGTGATATTTCTTTTCCCGTGTGAGTCTAGCATAGTCGCACTGTAAAATATTCGCACTGCAAAACTTTAATTACTTAAAGCATGAAACTAATGATATATTAACGCAATGGGATTTGATTGTCAACACTTTTATTCGATAAATTCTTTCATTTTTAAAAAAGTGTGTTAGACTAAAATTGTATAGTAAAAAAGGAGTGGGAAAATGGTAAGTGTTTGGGCAGCAGATATTACACCATTATTAATAGAAGAGACGTATCAGGCATATTATGATAAAGTGCCTGAGTGGAGAAAAGATAAAGCGGATAAACTTAAAAATGTGGATGACAAAGCAAGGAGTGTCGGTGCCTGGATATTGTGGGAAAAGATGAAGAAGGCTCTGAGACTTCCGGAATCGGCAGTTTTCAATCTGTCACATTCGGGAAAATATGTATTGTGTGCCTGTAGTGACCGTGAAGATGTTCAGACAGGCTGTGATGTGGAGATGAAGGGAAAGCTGCGGATGCCGGTGGCAGAACGGTATTTTTGCCGGGAAGAATGTGAGATCATCCGCAATGGGAAGGATGAAAAAGAACAGGCGGAGTGGTTTTACCGCTTCTGGGTATTAAAAGAAAGCTTTATGAAAGCAACCAGAAGAGGAATGGGCCTGGACATGCGCACATATGAATTTGCCTGGGGACAGGACGGCATACCATATCTGAAAAAGCAGCCTGAGGAATATCCGGAGAAATATCTGTGCAGGGAGTACGAACTGGAGCAGGGGGACGCAAGGGTCGCGGTAATTACGACAGATAATGAGATCGAGGGGAGATTACACGAAGTCAGACTTGCTTAATAAAGGGGTGTATGAACATGAAACAGTTAATGACAAAATGGGCAGACAATATAAATGAAAAGAATGTACTAGGGGAGTACCCAAGACCGCTCATGCGCAGAAAAAGCTATGTAAATCTGAACGGAATATGGAAATATGCAATAAGAGAAACAAAAGGATTTCCAAAGAAAATGGATGGGGATATCCTGGTTCCGTTTTCGCCGGAAGCTGTATTGTCGGGGGTAAACAGACAGTTAAAACCAGAAGAATATCTATGGTATAAGAGAAGGCTTCCGGATGAAGTAAAGCCGGAGAAGGGAAGCAGATGGATCCTTCATTTTGGAGCGGTAGATCAGTGTGCGGTCGTATATATAAATGGAAAGAAACAGGGAAAGCATGTGGGAGGCTATCTTCCATTTTCATATGATATTACGGAAGCATTAAAAGAAGAAAAGAATCTGTTGACCGTAAAAGTAAGAGATTATTCGGAGACTTGTTATTATAGCAGAGGAAAACAGAAACTTAAAAACGGTGGGATGTTCTATACGGCACAGAGTGGAATCTGGCAGACCGTATGGATTGAAAAAGTTCCAGAGTGTTATATCGGACATCTTAAGATCACACCTCTTTATGACCAGTCTTCTATAATGATCCAGATGGAAGAAGAACATGGCATAAAAGATATTGATTACGAAGTTACGATAACGGCAAGAAAGATGTGGCCGGTGAAAGCATCCGGAAAGACGGGAAAGCCGTGTGTGATCATGATACCACATATGAGAAGCTGGAGTCCGGAAGATCCATTTCTGTATGATCTTCATGTGAGGATGGGAGAGGATTCAGTAGAAAGTTACTTTGCCATGCGTAAGGTAGAAGTTAAAAATGACAAAGAGGGAATACCGAGGATATTTTTGAACAATGAGCCGTATTTTGAAAAGGGAGTACTGGATCAGGGATATTGGCCGGATGGTCTATACACACCGCCGTGTGATGAAGCGATGATCTATGATATCCAGAAGATGAAGGACCTGGGGTTCAATATGATCCGCAAGCATATTAAGATAGAACCGCAGAGATGGTATTATCACTGCGACCGTATCGGTATGCTGGTCTGGCAGGATATGGTGAACGGAGGACGGGATTATAAGAGCTGGTATGTAACGTATATGGCGACAGCCATGGAGGGAATGCATATCCGGGCAAAAGATACCAGGATTCATCTGATGGGACGTCAGGATCCGGCCGGGCAGAGACAGTTTGAAAAAGAGATGAAGGAGACGGTTCGATTGCTTTATAATCATCCATCCATTGTTACATGGGTTATTTTTAATGAAGGATGGGGACAGTTTCAGACGAAGAAGATGACAGATATAGTAAGGGCAGAAGATCCTTACAGGCTGACAGATTCTGCGAGTGGCTGGTTTGATCAGGGGTGCGGGGATATACGAAGCATCCATGATTATTTCTTCCCTTTGCATGTAACACCGGAAAAGAGGGTAACGGCACTTACTGAGTTTGGCGGGTATTCGCTGCAGATCCCGAAGCACAGTATGTACGAGAAAAAGGTCTACGGTTATAAAAAGTTCAAGAGAAAAAGAGAACTTACGGCGGGCTATGAGAAATTGATAAAAAAGCTCATTATTCCGAATATCAGCCGTGGATTAAGTGCAACTGTTTACACACAATTATCGGATATAGAAGAAGAGGTAAATGGAATCATTTCTTATGATAGAAAAATAGTCAAAATGGATGAAAAGACCGTTAAAAAACTGAATGAAAAACTTCATTTTTAGCCTTTATTTTCGGGGAAATGTAACGTAAGCAGAGTTGACGTGTTTTCTGTGATTTGTTAGAATATAAAAGGGAAAAATAAAGATTTATCAAGATAGAAAAATGTTTACAAAACCATAAAAAAGCACACGAGGAGAGTATGGGAGAGTAAGAATAATAAGGAGGAAAAGAATGTTGGAATTAACGTTTGGAGAACAGGTCAAGATCATTCTGAGTCGTAAAGGGATGACGATCAAAGAACTTGCAGAGAAGATAGAAAAACAGACAGGAAAGAAGATGTCGCGTCAGAATCTGACCCAGCGTCTTGGCAGAGATAATTTCCAGGAGCAGGATATGCGAATGATCGCAAAGATTCTTGAGTGTCCGTTTTATCTGGATATATTAGAAGAACATGAGGAGCATGAAGAGAAGCCTTCAAAGGCCCAGAAAATTACAGAGCCTGAAAAGAAGAAAACATCTGCCAAAGCAGAAGAAAGAGATATTACGATAGGTGAGCTTGTAGATATTCATAAAGAATTAGATGCAATAGAAAAGAAGAAAAAGAAGAAGTCTAAAAAGGTTGTAGAGCCAGATCCGGAATATGTTCAGGAAACAATATTTGATTTTGTAAGAGAGAAAGAAGCGACAGCAGAACCTGCCACAGAAATAGAAGATCAGGAAGAAGAGATACAGGAGCCGGTGGAAGAAACCGGAAGTTCGGAAGCTGTGACACCGGAAGCAGAAGAGTCGGTGACTGTAAGTGAAGAAGAACCTGCAGCGAGTGTAGAGGAGTATGCTGAGAAACCTGTATATGAAGACGAGCCGGTGTATGAGTCAGAATCGGAATATGCAGAAGAACCAGTGTATGAGTCAGAATCGGAATATGCAGAAGAACCGGTGTATGAAGCAGAGCCAGAATATGCAGAAGAGCCGGTGTATGAAGCAGAGCCAGAATATGCAGAAGAACCGGTGTATGAAGCAGAGCCAGAATACGCAGAAGAATCGGCGTATGAAGCAGAGCCAGAGTATGCAGAAGAACCAGTGTATGAAGCAGAGCCGGAATATGCAGAAGAACCAGCCTATGAAAGTGAGCTGGAATATACAGAGGAGCCGGCTTATGAGTCGGAACCGAAATATACAGAGGAGCCAGCTCATGAGTCAGAACCGGAAGTAGAAGAGCCAGAGGAACCGGAAAAACCGGAGCCGAAGAAAGTTGAACCGGAGAAGAAAGCGCATGGATGGAGAGCGCTCTTCGGAATACGTAAAAAGCATGAAGAAGAATCAGCGCATGAAGAACCGGCAAAAGAAGAAAAGCCGGAAATCCAGTATCATGAGTTTGATTATTCGGGAGACGGTGAGTCAGAGAAACTTGCAGAAGAATTTATGCCGGAGGAACCGGAACAGGAGGAAACATATGCAGCAGCTGATGAGACCTCCGGTTATGAGAATAACGGATATCAGAGCCGGTATGCGCAGGAAAATGAAGAAGACTTATTCACATCTGATGAAGAGGATCTCAGTAAAGGTGAACTTAATCCTTACACAGGACATGAATATGAATCAAACAGCGTAAGAATGCATCCGAAGAGAATCGGCTATGTACAGGTATATGACAGAGGAAAACATCAGTGGACAGATATGACGGAGTGGGCATTCCTTGGATATCAGGAACGTAAAAAGGCACTTCTCGGAAAAGATTATGAGCCGCCGATCTATCTGGATTAGTGTTGAATGAACATAGAAAGAAAATGTTATGAATAAGGTGTTCAGCCGGATCTCCGGCTGGACACTTTTTGTACAAGGGGATGCAAGAGAAGCTGCCGCCTACAGGAACTTCCGGTGGCAAATTTTGTAGATTAAAATATGAAGGAGGAGCAGAAAATGGAATGGACAAGGCTTTTATCAACAAAACGTCAAAGACAGAACAGATACAAGAGTCAAAAATATGGTGATGCAGACCTTAGAAGTGAATTCGAAAAAGATTATCACAGAATCATCGGCAGTGCGTCATTTAGGCGACTTCAGGATAAGACACAGGTATTTCCACTGGATAAAAGTGATTTTATCCGTACGAGACTGACCCATTCCATGGAAGTCTCTTCGCTGGCAAAATCTCTGGGTCAGAATATAGGAGAAAGCATATTGGTACACAAGAAAGATTCCAGTTTCACTGTACAGATGAAAGAGGATATCTGCAATATTCTTCAGTGTGCAGGACTGATTCATGATATCGGCAATCCACCGTTTGGTCATTATGGAGAAGCGGCGATCAGGGAATGGTTTGAAAGAAATCTTCCGCTTCTGACATATCATGGAACGCCACTTGAGGAGTTGCTCGAACCTCAGATGAGGGAGGATTTTTATCATTTTGAAGGAAATGCACAGGCACTTAGGCTGGTCAGCAAATTACATTTTCTGGTAGATGAAAATGGAATGAATCTGACGTATGCGCTTTTGAATACAATTATAAAATATCCGGTAGCATCTACAAAGATCCATCCGGAATCAGGAGATATCAGAGAGAAGAAGATGGGCTATTATTATGCAGACCGGGAACTGTTCGAGGATATTGTATCAGAGACGGGTGCGGGAAATCACAGACATCCACTTACCTTTATACTTGAGGCAGCAGATGATATTGCATATAAGACCGCAGATATTGAAGATGCATTTGTAAAAAGATTTCTTACATATCATAGTCTCAGAGATGAACTCAGAAAACTACAGAACAGGGAGAAAAAGTATGCAGACCCAGAAGAGAAAGATCAGAACTGGTTCTGCCCGGCAGATAAACTGGTAGAATTATACGACCGTGCAAAGAAGAACGGGGTAGATGATCCCGGTGATTATGCAGTGAAGAACTGGATCGTAAAAGCACAGGGATTTTTGATTGGCTGCGCAACTTCCGGATTTACTTCTCATTATGAAGAGATTATGGAAGGCACGTATAAAAAAGATCTGTTTGCAGGTACTTTGGCTGAAGGATTGGTAAAACTGCTTGGAGAGATAGCGAGCAAATGTGTATTTAAAACAGAGACGATCTATCGTATGGAAGTGAAAGAGGCAGTGATGCTGGATAATCTGCTGGACAGGTTTGTCGGTGCAGCAATAAAATATGATGATCCAACGCAGAAACTGAACTCAATAGAAGAAAGACTGATTTCATTTATTTCCAATAATTATAAAAAAGCATATCGTTATCATGCAGAAGAAAAATCAGAGGTTTATCGTCTTTATCTGAGACTTCTGCTAGTTACGGATTATATCTGTGGTATGACAGACAGCTATGCGAAGAGGCTGTATCAGGAATTGAATGCGATTATGGCATAAAAGAAAATATTTCAGAATAGATTGTGATAAATAGCCGGAAACAGGAGAGGATATTTTGAGACGGTTTATTCGATATCTGTATGAATACGAACAAGAGAAAAAGATGCGGAATGTAGGCTTCGTAAAAGTAGAACAGGATGTGGATCAGTGCGTGATCCATGTGCACGGAAAAGGATTCCGGATGGAAGAAAATGCGCAGGGACTTAGGGTGTATCTGTTCTGGAATACAGAAGATAAATGTATTGGAATCCCGCAGGGAGTGACAGAGGTTCCCGGCCCGGCGGTGAACTGGCAGCTATGCTATACACCGGAGGATGTCGGTAAGAAAGAAAATTATGATCTTGTCAACGGAATTATATTAAAGGACGTAAATGGACACTGGTATGCGGCAGTCTGGAATGACGATGTAGTAAACGTCTGCAGGATGGAAATGTGGAAGATGGAAGAAGATTCCGTGCAGGGTGAAGAAACTGAATGTAAGAAGGGATTAGCGCAGGGCGAAGAAACTGAATGTAAGAAGGAATTAGCGCAGGACGAAGAATCGGAATGTAAGAAGGAAACCTTGCAGGATGAAGAATCAGAGAGTGGAAAACTTGAAGATGATTTGGAAAAAGAGGCCTGCCTGGGGGGTAAAGTCCGCAAGATCCAGCGTAAAGATATGGTGTGTCTTCCGAGGTGTGAATGGAGACATGCAAATAATAGTTTTTTGATCCACGGGTATTATAATTATCACCATCTGATATTGACAGTCCGTGATGACCGGTTAAAATTAGGAGTACCGGGAGTGTATCATCCGCAGGAAGAAAAAGCCGCAGAAAGCTTTGGATTTCCGGAATTCATTCCTGCAGAAGAGCTGGATCTTAAACTTACAGATGAAGAGAAGAATGACAGAGAGAAGTTCGGATACTGGTGCAGGGATATAAGAGGATCACATGACTGTGTAGAATCACAGAAGAGATAGAAAACAGGAAAATAGACGGAGAATGAATATGCAAAGCACAGATGAAAAATATATGAAAGAAGCGATCAAACAGGCAAAGAAAGCATATGCGATCGGTGAGGTGCCGATCGGATGTGTGATCGTATATCAGGATAAGATCATTGGGAGAGGATATAACCGCAGAACAATTGATAATAATACCCTGGCGCATGCAGAACTGATCGCGATCAAAAAAGCAAGCAAGAAGATGAATGACTGGAGACTGGAGGATTGTACGATGTATGTAACTCTGGAACCATGCCAGATGTGTTCCGGTGCGATCGTACAGTCCCGGATGACACGGGTAGTAGTCGGATGTATGAATCCGAAAGCCGGCTGTGCAGGCTCTATCTTAAATCTTCTGGATATGCCTGAATTTAATCATCAGGTAGAATTGACGACAGGAGTGATGGAAGAAGAATGCAGTCAGATGATGAAATCATTTTTTAAAGAATTGAGAGAAGCAAGGAAGAAGAAAAAGCAGCTGGAAAAAGAACAGATCGGGGAAATATAAAAGACAGGTGATCATATGAATGAAAAGACAGTAGGAATGCTTGCAAAGTTTACAGGTGTGTCTGTACATACAATAAAATATTATGAGAAGATTGGTCTTCTGAGTTCTACGAGAAGAGAACATTCGAATTACAGGTCTTACGATATAAGGGCATGTACGGATATTTACGAATGTATGAAGTATAAGAATCTTGGGTTCGCATTGAAAGAGGTCGGGAATCTGATAAAGGAAGCAGATTCAGAAGCGATAGATAATCTGTTGAAAAAAAGATTAGAGGAAATAGATGCTTCACTGTCAGAATTGCAGGAATTAAAAAAACGTGTGACGGATTATCTTGCAGAGACGGAAGAGATAGAAAAGAAACAGGGAAACTGGTATATAGAAGAAATGCCGGATTTCTGGATCAGATTTCAGACGAATAACCTGGAATATGGCAAAAATGCACAACTTGAATCGGACGGGATTAATTTCATGGATTATGCACCGGAAAGCAAATCGGTACTTAAGATAAGCAGAGAAAGTCTGAATGGAACGGAAAACCAGTTCTCCTGGAGACAGGCAGTACGGGCAGAGTATATAGAAGATATCGAAAAAAATGAAAATGTCTGGAGCAGGCAAAAAAGATATACCAGGATAAAAGGCGGAAGAGCATTTGTCCTGTATCTGAAAATTACCGGACCGTATGCATCGGAAGGAGTGCTGCAGAAGAAAATCCGAAAGATATACCGAAAGTTTCAACAAGATGCAAAGATACCGGGAGATGCTTACTGTGTAAGGATTAAGATCACACATGATGAAGAAGGAAATGATTGGAATTATTTGAAAATATATATATTACTGAAACCTGAGAGTTAATCTCAGGTTTTTGCACTTTAGTGAGGTAAAATGCCATTGAAGAGGTGAAATTAGAAAGAAAAGAATAGAAAAAATTAATAGAAAATGATTAAAAAGACTGAAAATTATAAAATGTATTAATAAGAGTACACTTGACCTGATACCTGTATCCAGTTATAAAATTAACAATATAGAAAAACGGGTCAGGAGGAAACGGATAATGACAAGTGAAGAAATCAAAAATATGAGTTTTGAAGATTTCCGGACACAGATTGAGGGGATGGAAGAGGTTCAGAAACTCACAGCAGACGGAACGGAGAGATATGGTATATATAAGCATGATGTATGCTATGTAAACAGAGACGGGATTGAGCGTACGCTCCAGATGATCGTACCAGAGACGAATGCCAAAGCACCAAAGATATATCCGGCAATTTTGTATGTTCAGGGATCGGCATGGAGAAAACAGGACAACTATAAACGGCTTGGAGCAATGGCAGATCTTGCAAGACGTGGATTTGTGACAGCGATTCTTCAATACAGAGAAAGCGATCTTGCTACATTTCCTGCTCCTGTAGAAGATGCAAAGACAGGTGTACGTTTCTTAAGAAAACATGCAGAGGAATATCGTATTGATCCGTCCCAGGTCTTTATAATGGGAGATTCAAGCGGCGGCAATACAGCGTTTATTGCGGGGGTTACGGCAGATCAGGAGCTGATGGACACAGATGTATATGGAGAATATTCCTGCAAGGTAAATGCAATCGTAGATTTCTACGGAGTTACATGCGTACAGATAAAAGAAGATTTCCCAACTACATTGAACCAGGGAGAACCGGACAGTCCGGAAGGAATGCTGATCGGTAAGAAGAATGTATATGAATATCCGGAACTTTCCAATGCAGTTACCTGTATGAATTATGTAAAAAAAGAGACAGAGATACCACCGGTCCTGATGATGCACGGACTTGCCGATGATCTGGTAGCACCGGAGCAGAGTATCCGCCTGTATAAAAAATTAAGAGAAGAAGACAAAGAAGTAGAATTCTATCTGGTAGAGAATGCAAAACACGGAGATCCGGCATTCTGGACAGAGAAGAATATGGATATTGTGGAAAAATTCCTGAAAGCACACATGAATTAAGGAGGTGCAGACTATGAATGCTACTGTAATGGCTATTATTCTGGTATTGATCGTTGTGGCAACGGTTGTCACGAAGAAAGTACCATTTAACTTTGTATTATTTATTGTACCGATCATTTGCTCGTTACTTTTGGGCTTTAGCTTACAGGAGACAAGTGACTTTGTACTGGAGCAGTTCAGTTCGATCATGAAATCTGCGGGATTCATGTTATTGTTTGCATTTCTGTATTTTCAGATGCTTACAGAAGCAGGAGTATTTGATACTATCATATCAGCAGTGACGAACAAGCTTGGCGATAAGATGAATGTCATCGTAATTATGATCCTGACATCCGTAATTGCAGCATTTGCAATTCTGACAGGAAACTTTACACCGGCGTACCTGATCACATTCCCGATCCTGGTACCACTTTATAAGAAATATGATTTTGACCGTGAGGCAGCATTTATCATAGCACAGACTGCAATGTCTGCGATGTGCTTCATTCCGTGGGGGATTGGAATGGCATATACGGCATCTTCTGCAGGATTATCTGCCAATGAACTGTCAAAGGCATCGGTTCCATGGGCATTATGTTTTATCCCGGCCATCGTTCTGCAGTGGGTATACTTTGGGATCAAGCATAAGAAACGTGTGGGAACATTTGGCGTAGTTGTAGAAAATGTAGAAGAGGAGACAAAAGAAGTAGAAGAGAATCCATACAGACGGCCAAAGCTTTTCTGGATTAATTTTATCTTATTCATTGTATTCATGGTCGGTCTTGGTGTATTCAGTCTGCCTCCATATCTGGTATTTATGGCAGCAACGGTCGTAACGGCAATGATCAACTATCCAAAGAATTTTGGTGAGATATTTGGTAAAGTCGGACCGATGTATCTGAACATTATCGTAATGCTGCTTGCAATCTCTGTATATCAGGCAGTATTCAATAATACGGGAATGGTAGGAGCTGTCTCAGACGGACTGATTAAGATCTGTCCGAAGTTCATGCTGGAATATATACATATCATCTTACTGCTGTTATGTGTGATTATCATTTACTTTATTCCATTCCAGATCTTCAATGCAATGTATCCGGTGTTCATCTCTATCGGGGCAGGATTTGGAATTCCGGCAGTGACGATCATTGCACCGTTCGTATGTAACCTGTCACTGGCAACGAGTTCAACACCGACAAACTCATCAACTTATCTTGGATGTGCATTGACAGAGACAGATGTACAGCACTTCTGTAAGAAGGCAGTTCCGGTACAGACAGTAACAAATGCAATTGTGATATTGCTGGCGTTAATATTTGGCATAGTATAAAAAACGGAGACAGAGGAATTTTGGAAATTCTTCTGTCTCTATTTTTATAGAAAACCGGCCATGGCAGGTTCTGTATATAAAAAATACCCACATGCGAAAAATCACAGTGGATAAGATGAATACTATATTATTATTTATGTGCATTGCGCTTCGAACGAGCCTTCACAGACGTTACCTTGGTAGTTAACTCAGCCCAGGCACCCTTACGGCACCCGAGAGGTTCCACTTAGTGCTGCTTCATTCCTGACCTGACACGGTTCATGGAGTCCCGTCGCGTAAGACCCAAACATCAACGTCACTTTCCAAGGGCAGCTCTGCAAAAACAAGCCCTCTGCGCAATATCACCCCTGCTATAGCGGATTGCAGGTGCAAGGTACCGCTAACACCCCGGCTGCACAGCTCAACATTTTAACGTGTTCCGGGCAAAAAGTCAATGGAAATGTTGTAAAAAAGGCGATACCAATTTATAATACCTAGATATATGAGAATTTATCTGATCGGGTGTATGCCTGAAGGGAAAAATTCTGATCTGGAGGAAAGAATAATGAAGATATTACTGGCAGCAGTCAATGCAAAATATATACATTCCAATCTGGCGGTCTACAGCCTGAAAGCCTATGCCGAGGATCCGGCGGTGGAGATCGGAGAATATACGATCAACCAGCAAAAGGACGATATCCTGATGGACATCTATAAGAGACAACCGGATATTCTCTGCCTTTCCTGCTATATCTGGAATTTGGACTATATAGAAGAAATTGTGCTGGAAATCGGAAAGCTGCGTCCGGATATGCCAATCTGGCTTGGCGGGCCGGAGGTTTCCTATGATGCAAAAGAAGTATTAAGACGGCTTCCATGTGTCAAAGGAGTGATGAAAGGCGAAGGAGAGAAAACTTTCAAAGAAATCTGCCGGATATACCGAAATGAATTCGAAAAAAGAGAAAATGTATGTGGATATCAGGATAAAAATGTGGATAATTCCTGGAAGAAATCGGAGAGTGTGGATAACCAGTTAAAGGGTGTGGACGGAATCACTTTCCGGGAAGAAAAAGAGAAAATTATCGACAATCCGTGGCGTCCGATCATGGATCTGAGCGAAGTCCCATTTGTCTACGATCATATGGAAGATTTTGAACACAAGATCATTTACTACGAGACAAGCAGAGGATGCCCGTTCTCCTGTAGCTATTGTCTGTCATCGGTGGACAAGCGTCTGCGTTTCAGGGATATAGAACTGGTGAAGAAGGAGCTGCAGTTTTTCCTTGACCACAAAGTACCGCAGGTGAAATTTGTTGACCGTACATTCAACTGCAAACACGATCACAGCATTGCTATCTGGAAATATATCATGGAGCATGATAATGGCATTACGAACTTCCACTTTGAGATTGCCGCGGATATTCTGAATGAAGAAGAACTGGAACTTCTGGAACAGATGCGCCCGGGACTGGTACAGCTTGAGATCGGTGTACAGTCAACAAATCCGAAGACGATCAAAGAGATCCACAGAGTTATGGACTTTGAAAAAGTATCTAAAATTGTGAGAAGAATTCAGAATAAGGGAAATGTGCACGAACATCTGGATCTGATCGCCGGCCTTCCGTACGAAGATGTGGAAAGCTTCGCACATTCCTTTGATGATGTCTATGCATTAAAACCGGAGCAGCTCCAGCTGGGATTTCTGAAAGTGCTTAAGGGATCCTTTATGCAGGAGCATCAGGAAGAGTACGGCATTGTCCATAAAGCGCACCCACCGTATGAAGTACTGTATACAAAATGGATTTCCTATGAAGATGTGCTGCGCCTGAAAGGGATTGAGGAGATGGTGGAGGTCTACTATAACAGCCGTCAGTTTACGAATACGATGGAAGAACTGGAAAAGGAATACGATTCTGCATTCACCATGTATGACCGGCTTGCATCTTATTACGAAGACAATGGTTATAACGCCGTTCAACACAAGCGGAGTGCCAGATATGAGATACTGCTGAATTATATACGGCTTCATCATAAAGAAAAAGAAGATCTGTTCCGGGAAGTGCTCACATATGATTATTATCTTCGTGAAAATGCGAAGAGCCGTCCGGAATTCGCCGGGGATTATCTGGTGGAAAAGAATGTGGCGAGAGCATTTTATGAAAAAGAAGAAGAGACACATATGTACCTTCCGGATTATGGAAAATACGACAGAAATCAGATGCGTAAAATGACGCATTTAGAATATTTTAAACTGGCAGATACCTATATCCTGTTCGATTATCAGAACAGAAACCCGCTGAATCAGGAAGCCAGGGTCTGTAAAGTGGAAATTGATAAAGTGAGAATAAAATAAGTATCAATATAAAAGGAAATAGAATTATGAAAAAAAGAACGGGAGAGATCCTGGAACTTCTGGATGAAAAATACGGAACAGAATTTATCTGTTATCTGAATTATGAAACTCCGTGGCAGCTTCTGATCGCTACGATGTTAAGTGCGCAGTGTACCGATGCAAGAGTCAATATTGTAACAAAAGATCTGTTCCGGAAGTACCCGTCTGTCGAAGCATTTGCGGACGCAGACCTGAAAGAATTAGAACAGGATATCAAACCAACGGGATTCTATCATAATAAAGCGAAGAATATCATAGCCTGTATGAAAGACATCCGGGATAAATATAACGGAGAAGTCCCATCAGAACTTGAAGACCTTTTAAGTCTGGCGGGAGTAGGCAGAAAGACAGCCAATGTGATCCGCGGAAATATCTATCACGTGCCGAGTGTGGTCGTGGATACACATGTAAAGCGCATATCCAATCGGCTCGGACTTACGAAGAATCAGGATCCGGACAAGATCGAACAGGATTTGATGAAGGAACTTCCGGAGGATCACTGGATTCTCTGGAATATTCATATCATTACATTCGGACGTACGATCTGCAGTGCAAGGAGTCCAAAATGTGAGGATTGTTTCTTGCAAAAATATTGTAAAGAGTATAAAATGTAGAGAAATACGTTACTGTTTACGTAAAACTGATAATCGGTAACGGGAATAGAATTAAAGAAGGTAGAAGAATGAATTTTAACAATAAAAGAACAAGAAGAATTGTATCAATTGTTGTACTTATTGTTATCATTGCCATGGTGGCAACGATGATCATTCCGTATCTTGTATAAGCATCTTATATAAAGAAAAGTGTGCTGCCATCGTGCAGACATAGTAAGAATGTACGGAATGCTGGGAATGAAGAGAATAAAAGATAAAAGGGGAACGTAACAAGCATGAAGTTAGAGACACAGACAGAACAGCTTATAAGTGAAACAGTTACCGTCTACGGATTATCACCGCAGATCGGTGTACACGCACTTGCACAGACTGCAAATGCACTGGCAGCGCAGGGTACAGTGTTTTCTGTCTGCCCGGATATAACAGAAGACGAGGAAACAGACACAGATATAAAGAACGAGGATATGCAGGATACGCACGAAACATCTGCAAGCGTCAGTGTACAGATTGCCTATCCGGAATATGTGTTCAAATCCAGAATCCACAAGATCGAAAAACTTCTGAAAAAAGCATGTAAAAAATATAACATAAACCTTGTTGCGGTACAGGCATCCGCCAATCCGGCAGTTCAGGTGATCGCAGTGACTGTTACGGGAATTGCAAAGGCACCGAAGGAAGAAGCCTGGAACCGGGAAACCGCACGAGCCTGCAGGGACATCGTGTTCGTGGGTCATGCGGGAATGGATGGCATGCTCAGGATCACAGAAGAAAAAGAACAGGAACTTAAGACTCGTTTTGCGCCGGTTTTCATGAAGCAGATAAAGTCATACAGACAGCAGATATTTGCTCCAAAAGAAATCGAAGCCGCAAAAGCCGGGGGCGCATTTGTCGTACGTCAGGTCGCAGATGGCGGAATCTTGGCAGCACTGTGGAATCTTGCACTGGAACTTAATCAGGGACTGGATCTTGATATGAAGAAGATCAGCATTTTACAGGAAACGATCGAGGTATGCGAACATTTCCGACTGAATCCGTATCAGATGATATCCGCAGGAAGTTTTCTGGCTGTGACTGACAATGGGGAAGTACTGGCAGATGCGCTGAACAATCAGGGGATTACAGCAGCAGTAATCGGACATACAACAGACAATAACGATAAGATCTTAAGAAATGGAGAAGAGATGCGTTATATCGACCGTCCGGCTCCGGATGAGATCTTGAAGCTTTACAGCGGAGGTATGAATGATGGAAGAATTAAGAAAGCAGATACTCCTGTATCTGGAGAAGCATAGCAGGGTAGACCTCGGAGAACTGGCAGTTCTTCTTGGAACCGATGAAGTAACCGTAGCAAATGAGATTTCAGCCATGGAAAGAGCAAAGATCATCTGTGGGTATCATACACTGATCGACTGGGATAAGACAGGAACCGAGTACGTCAATGCACTGATCGAAGTAAAAGTAACACCACAGCGTGACACGGGATTTGACAAGACCGCAGAACGGATCTGTAATTATCCGGAAGTATCGGCTGTATATCTGATCTCCGGTGATTTTGACATGATGGTGCTGATTGAAGGCAAGACATTACAGGAAGTGTCAAAGTTCGTATCAAGTAAATTATCACCGATCGAAGATGTCACAGGAACCAGTACACAGTTCGTATTAAAGAAATATAAAGACCATGGAACAATCATGTTCGGACAGAAAAAACCAGAAAGGATGCTTATAACACCATGATGAGAAATCCATTATCTAAGAAAATCACAGGCATCGAACCATCTGGAATCCGTAAATTCTTTGACCTGGTAAGTGAGATGCCGGACGCAATATCCCTTGGTGTAGGAGAACCTGATTTTGACACACCATGGAGAATCAGAGAGGAAGGTATCTACACCCTGGAACAGGGCAAGACTTTCTATACATCGAATGCAGGTCTTAAGGATCTGAAGATTGAGATCAGTAAATATCTGGAACGTAAGATCCATGTAGAATATGACCCGGATCATGAAATCATGGTGACGGTCGGAGGAAGTGAAGGAATCGATGTGGCACTGCGTGCAATGCTGGATCAGGGAGATGAAGTCCTGATCCCGCAGCCAAGTTATGTGTCTTATGTGCCTTGTACGATTCTGGCAGACGGTAACCCGGTTGTGATTCCGCTTCAGCAGAAAAATGAATTCAAGCTGACGGCAGAAGAACTGGAAGCAGCGATCACACCGAAGACAAAGATGCTGGTAATGCCGTTCCCAAATAACCCGACCGGATCGATCATGACAAAAGAAGATCTGGAGCCGATCGCCGAAGTTGTGAAGAGACATGATCTGTATGTACTTTCGGATGAGATTTACTCCGAACTTACATATAAGACAGAGCATGTGTCCATTTCATCCCTTCCGGGAATGAAGGAAAGAACACTGGTGATCAACGGATTCTCCAAAGGATTTGCCATGACCGGATGGAGACTTGGCTATATCTGCGGACCATCTGTGATCATAGAACAGATGCTGAAGATCCATCAGTTTGCAATCATGTGTGCGCCGACCAACAGCCAGTATGCAGCCATCGAGGGCTTACGCCACTGCGAAGATGAAGTACAGCAGATGAGAAATGCATACAACCAGAGACGAAGATATCTGGTCAATGAATTTGCAAAGATGAAGTTAGAATGCTTCGAGCCGTTTGGTGCATTCTATATCTTCCCAAGTATCAAAGAATTTGGTATGACTTCTGAAGAATTCGCAATGCGGTTCCTGGAAGAGGAAAAGGTTGCGGTCGTACCGGGAAGTGCGTTTGGTGAGAGCGGGGAAGGTTTCCTGCGTGTATCGTATGCGTACTCACTGGAAGATCTGAAAGAAGCGATCGGAAGACTCAGTCGGTTTGTTGAGAGACTGAGAAGCCAGAAGTAAGGTTGACGGAAGCTGATTTGAAGAGAATTTAAAAGAAATAATAGAAATAGAAAAGCCGTCAGGGAATGTTAATGTATGAATTAGAATTATATTCCCTGACGGCTTTTGTTATTGCTATGCAGCTTCTGCAGATATCAGAAAATACAGGATGAATTGTATAATCCGGAATTTACTCTTACATTTTTGGAAAAAATCTTGACTTGGAGCGAACTCCAAGTGCTATAGTAATGAACGGAAAGGTGGTGTCTGGATTGACGATAAAAGAAGTAAGTGAAACATATGACATTTCCGCTGATACCCTGCGTTATTATGAACGCATCGGCATGATACCGGAAGTAACACGTACGGCAGGCGGAATCAGAGACTATCAGGAATCAGACCTTGGATGGGTGGAGCTTGTGATCTGTATGAGAAAAGCAGGACTTCCCGTGGAGGCACTGATCGAGTATGTAAAATTATATCAGGAGGGCGACGAGACATTTGAAGCAAGACTTCAGCTTCTTTCGGAAGAAAGAGAGAAGTTAGAAGAGCAGAAAGCGCAGATAGAGTCAGCGATCAACCGGCTGAATCACAAAATTTCCAAATACGAAGAAGCAGTAAAGACAGGAGTATTAAACTGGGAGGAGAATAGTTCATGTATATAGAAAAGATTAACGGACCAGAAGACGTAAAGAAATTAACCGTAGACGAGATGACCGTAATGGCAGGTGAGATGAGAGAAGCACTGTTAAAGAGAGCCAGTATCCACGGCGGACACTTCGGACCAAACTTCGGTATGGTAGAGGCAACGATCGCACTGCATTATGTATTCGAGTCACCAAAAGACAAGATTGTATATGACGTATCACACCAGACCTATCCGCACAAGATGCTGACAGGAAGAAAGGATGCATATCTTTATGAAGAACATTACGATGATGTGTCCGGCTACAGCAATCCAAATGAAAGTGTACACGATCATTTCACTGTAGGTCATACATCTACATCCGTCAGCCTTGCGTGTGGACTTGCAAAAGCAAGAGACCTGAAAGGGGAAGAAGGAAATGTGATCGCAGTGATCGGTGACGGTTCCTTAAGCGGCGGTGAAGCACTGGAAGGACTGGACTATGCAGTAGAATTAGACGGAAATCTGATCATCATTGTAAATGACAATGATATGTCCATCGCAGAAAACCACGGCGGATTATATGGCAACTTAAAATTACTCCGTGAGACAAACGGACAGGCAGAATGCAACCTGTTCAAAGCTATGGGATTAGATTACATTTACGTGGATCACGGAAATGACGTCGGAGAGCTGATCGAAGCATTCCAGAGTGTCAAAGACAGCAAGAAACCAGTTGTTGTCCATATCAATACCTTAAAGGGAAAAGGTTATGCACCGGCAGAGCAGAACAAAGAAGTATGGCATTATAACGGACCATTTCATATCGAGACAGGTGAGCCGTTATACGAGATGACAGAAGAAGACTATTCGGATATTTCCATGAATTATCTTTTGGATAAGATGAAAAAAGATCCGGCAGTGGTAGCGATCACATCCGGAACACCGACTGTTATGGGATTCACAGAAGATAAGAGAAAAGAAGCAGGAAAACAGTTCGTAGATGTCGGTATCGCAGAAGAGACAGCCGTAGCACTTGCTTCTGGAATCGCTGCAAATGGCGGAAAACCGGTTTATGGTGTATACAGCACATTTGTACAGAGAACTTATGATCAGATCGCACAGGATCTCTGCATCAACAACAGCCCGGCAACTATTGTAACATTCTGTGGTTCGGTATACGGAATGAATGATGTGACACACCTTGGACTATATGACATCCCGATGATGGCAAATATCCCGAATCTAGTATACCTTGCTCCGACAACGAAGGAAGAATACCTGGCAATGCTCGACTGGAGTATCGAACAGAATGAGTATCCGGTAGCAATCAAGCTTCCGGGCGGCAGCGTGATCTCAGACGGAAAAGAGATTACAAAAGACTTCGGTGATCTGAACAAATACGAAGTAACTCAGAAAGGTTCTAAGGTTGCAGTGATTGGACTTGGAACATTCTACGGACTTGGTAAAGAAGTTGCTGAAGAGCTTAAGAAAGTAACCGGAACAGATGCAACTGTGATCAATCCATATTATATTACAGGTATTGATGCAGAACTTCTGGAAGAGCTTAAGAAAGATCATGATGTTGTGATCACTCTGGAAGATGGTATTCTGGATGGCGGATTCGGCGAGAAGATCGCAAGATTCTACGGAGATTCGGACATGAAGGTTCTGAACTTCGGACTGAAGAAAGAGTTCCTCGATCGTTATGATGTGGCAGAAGTTCTGAAAGAGAATCATCTGACGAAAGAGCAAATTACGGAAGGTATAATGAAGTTTATTTAAAAATTGAATAAATAAAACGTATATGATATACTACTACAAACAACCGCAATATGGGTGGAAGGCCTCCTAAGATACATAGATAGGAAGTGGTGTAAATGAACAATAAAAATTTTGACTTTTATATATTTGATATGTCAGTAGGAAATAGAAAACCCACCCTCTAAAAAGTCTTGGCAGGACTGGGTGGATTTCTATTACTCAATATGGCCAACCACTTTGAGCGGTTGTTTTTTGTATAATTATAATATCATAGAAATATATCTTTAGCAAGTAATATAAAAATAAAAAGGGAATTTTTAATTGTAATTTGTTGGTATGCCAACAGCTAAAATCATGTAAAATAAGATAGAATCATACGATCAATAATTTTAAAAATACATACGAAAAGAAAGAGAGGACACACATGGATCACATATATGACGTAATCATCTTTGGCGCCGGTCCGGCGGGATTAAGCGCAGGCTTATACGCAGGCAGAAGCAGATTGGACACCCTGATCATCGAAAAAGGACAGGCCGGCGGCCAGATTATCAACACAGACGAAATAGAAAACTATCCGGGACAGATCGTAGAAGGAGAGACAGGCGTTTCTCTTGTACGCAGAATGTACGAACAGACAGAGCAGTTCGGAGCAGAACATGTCCGTGATACAATTACAGATGTAGAACTGAACGGAGAGATCAAAGTCCTGACAGGCGAAAAAGATACGTATCAGGCAAAAAATATCATCATCGCAACCGGTGCATACGCAAGACCGATCGGATGCAAAGGTGAGCAGGAGTACAAGGGACGCGGAATCTCTTACTGTGCGACCTGTGATGCGAACTTCTTTACCGACCTGGAAGTCTATGTAGCGGGCGGCGGGGATGCAGCGGTGGAAGAAGCGCTGTACCTTACAAAATTCGCCAGAAAAGTTACGATCATTCACAGAAGAGACGAGCTGCGTGCAGCAAAGTCTATTCAGGAGAAAGCATTTGCCAATCCGAAGATCACATTTCTGTGGGATTCGGTAGTCGAAGAAGTGGGCGGCGACGGACTGCTCCAGACGATGACCGTGAAGAATATAAAGACCGGGGAGTTTACGAAGATAGAAGCTGATCCGAAAGACGGACTGTTCGGACTGTTTGGATTCATCGGTATGATCCCGAATACCGGCGTGTTTGCAGATAAAGTAGAGACGGATGACAAGGGATACATTAAGACGGATGAGGATATGCATACCAACGTACCGGGCGTGTATGCGGCCGGAGATGTAAGAGTCAAGAGCCTGCGCCAGGTAGTGACTGCGGTAGCAGATGGTGCGATCGCGGCAGTGCAGGTGGAGAGAAGTATGTCAGATTATTAGAAGAATAAGGAAAACAATATTAGAAATATAGATTGTTATGCGTTCGGAAGAAGGAGGTGATCCTATGACTGTAGAAGAGATGAAAAAGAAGAAAACAGAATTAGGTTTCAGCTGCGAACAGATATCAGATCGTTCCGGTGTACCATTGGGAACGGTACAGAAGATATTCAGCGGAATAACCAAAAGACCAAGATATGACACAATTTGTCAGTTGGGAAAAGCATTTCCGATTGAACATATTATATTTACAGATAATCATGGACGAGACTACAAAGCGTCTGGAAACATAGGATCACCAGAAGATATGAAAGGATCTGTTTCTAATCCATATCCTGGTATGATGAAAGAAAGCGTATCGGCTTATCGCATCTATGGAGATGGCACAGATCATGAAGGTGATATCTGGAAAAGTTTTCGTGGTAAAAAGCAAGGCGAATACACACTAAAAGAGTATGAAGCGATTCCGGACGAATATAGAGTAGAATTGATTGACGGAGTCATCTACGATTTGAACATGCCAACCACGATCCATCAGCAGCTTGCATTTGAGATCAGTATCAAATTAAGAGAGTACATTAGGCAGAACAAAGGATTATGTATGGTACTGCCGTCACCGGTCAGCGTACAGCTGGATGAAGATGACAGGACGATGATACAGCCGGATGTCGTGATATGCTGTGATAGAGAGAAGATACTTCAAAGCCATGTCTACGGAGCACCAGATATGGTAATCGAGATATTATCACCATCTACAAGAAAAAAAGATATGGGCTTAAAACTAAAAAAATATATCACTGCAAGAGTCAGAGAATACTGGATGGTTGACCCGGATAAGAAAAAAGTTGTAGTATATGACTTGGAACATAATGAGTTACCGGCCATTTATGGCTTTGAAGACCAGGTACCGGTGAATATATTTGCTGGAAAATGTCAGATTGACTTTTCGGAAATATGCAGCTATATAGAATTTTTATTTGAAAAAGAATAGAAAAACGGAGGAAGATAACATGTTAAACATCGTATTACACGAACCAGAAATCCCGGCAAACACAGGCAATATCGGAAGAACCTGCGTAGCCACCAACACCAGATTACACCTGATCGAGCCACTCGGCTTCCGCTTGAATGAAAAGAACTTAAAGCGTGCCGGCATGGACTACTGGGAGCATCTGGATGTCAGAACCTATATTGATTACAATGATTTCCTGGAAAAGAACCCGGGAGCCAAGATCTACATGGCAACGACAAAAGCACCGAAGGTATATACAGAAGTGAACTATGAACCGGACTGCTACATCATGTTCGGAAAAGAAAGTGCCGGAATCCCGGAAGAGATTCTGGTAGAGCATAAAGAAGACTGCGTGCGTATCCCGATGATAGGCGACATCCGTTCGCTGAACCTCGGCAACTCGGTTGCGATCGTGCTTTACGAAGCACTCAGACAGAACGGATTTGCAGGTATGAATCTGGAGGGGCATCTTCACGAATTACACTGGTAAGAAAAGGAATCCAATCTGTATAAATTCCATATTATTTAGACAAAATAAGGATATTGTCCGTTTTCGTTGAGAAAATGAGATGATATCCTTATTTTCATACCAGGTATATGAAAAAATACAGGAGGCGCTGGCAGGCGTTTCTACTTATTAATAAGTGCACAAATATAAAACGACAAAATGATAAAAATGTATCAAAGTGACATACAATTTACAACAAATGTAATAAATGTATGGTAAAATTGCAGAAATAAGATTATAATTTAAACTAGATTTTGTATTTTTTGAAGGAGAGGTGGTAGATGAATGGTAGAAGAAACCATTAAGACCATCAAGGAAACGGAGAATGAAGCGGATGAGATCATAAGAAAAGCAGATGCAACGTGTACCGAGATCCTTGAAAAAGCTGCCAGAGAGGCAAAAGAGATAAAAGAGCAGGCTGTAGCAAATGCAAAGAAACAGGCAGAAGCAGATCTTTTGCAGGCGAAAGAAGAAGGAGAAGTCTTAAAGAAACAGGCTTCCGAGAAGACGGAACAGGAGACAGAAGCATTAAAAGCACTGGCTCAGGGAAAAGAAGAGGAGGCGGTATCCGCAGTCATCAAAGCATTGCTCTGATGATATGGGAAGAGTAAGAACGTGAAAAAATAAAAAAGGAGGGATGCAGTTATGGCAGTATTGCAGATGCAGCGAATCAGTATCTGCGCATTGAAACATGACCGGAAAGCGATTCTGGAAAAACTGCAGTCCATGGGCATGATAGAGATGCATCAGGTCGCGCAGGACGAAGCCGGATTCGAGAAGATGGATACGCAGAGTGCGAAATCAAGCTTCGAGAAACGGGTGCAGATCACGGAAAACGCACTGGATGTATTGAATCAGTATACACCGGAGAAAAAATCCATGTTCGCCAGTCTGGAAGGAAATGAGCTGATCGATAAAAAGACGATGGAAGTTGCCGCAGCGAAGCAGGAAGCAGTCATGGAAGTGGCGGGACTTCTGATCGCTGATCATAAGAAAATTGCGGAAGCACAGGCTGAGATCGTGAAGCGGAATACCCAGATAGAAGCACTTACACCATGGATGAGTCTGGAAGTTGCGATGAATTATCCGGGCACGAAAAAGACGGCAATGCTTCTTGGAACCATGGCGGCGGAGACGACACTGGAAATGATCTACGGAAAGCTTGCCGAAGATCATCCGGAGATCGAAGCCGTAGATATATCGGTTATAAGTCAGGATAAAGATGCCGTGTACTTAAGCGTGTTCTGTATGAAGGACCAGGCAGCAGATGTGGAGAATACACTCCGCACTGCAGGATTCTCAAGACCGGTTGTATCGACAGAGCAGATTCCGGCAAAGCAGAAAGAAGAACTGGAAGAACAGATCAGAAAGATCGAACAGACAATTGCAGATATCCGGGGAGAGATCATATCTTACGCAGAAGACCGGGAGGAACTGAAGATCATCGGTGACTATTACCGGATGCGTGCAGAAAAGTACGAAGTACTGGGAACACTTCCGCAGTCCAGACGTACATTTATTATCAGTGGTTACGCAGCAAAAGAAGCGATACCGGCGATCCAGAAAGGAATCGGGGATGCGTATGACTGTGTGATCGATGTAGAAGAGTTAAAAGAAGACGAAGAACCACCGGTAATCCTTAAGAATAACGGATTTTCGGAAAGTGTGGAAGGAGTCCTGGAGTCTTACGGACTTCCGCATAAAGGAGAGATCGATCCGACCGCGATCATGTCATTCTTCTATGTATTTTTCTTTGGAATGATGTTATCAGATGCAGCGTATGGTGCGATCATCGCAATCGTGTGTCTGATCGTCCTTAAGAAATTCCCGCGCATGAGTGCCGGTATGAGGAAATCTATGAAAATGTTCATGTACTGTGGAATTTCTACCATGGTATGGGGAATCTTATTCGGTGGATATTTCGGAGATGTCGTAGACGTCGTATCGAGCACATTCTTTGGAAAAGAACTGACGATCAAGCCGCTGTGGTTTGCACCGTTAAATGATCCGATGCGACTTCTGATCTATTCGATGGCATTCGGACTGGTCCATCTGTTCGTGGGTCTTGGAATCAAGGGATATATGTTGTTAAAAGACGGAAAGGTACTGGATTTCTTCTGCGATATCGTATTGTGGTACATTTTCCTGATCGGACTGATCCTGATGTTACTTCCGTCAGAGATATTTGCTTCAATCGCACAGACCAAGATCGTGTTCCCGGCAGCGCTTGTTACATTGTCAAAAGCACTGGCAATCATCGGGGCACTCGGACTGTTATTGATGTCCGGAAGATCGAGCAAGAATCCGGCACTCCGGCTGGCACTTGGAGCATATGATATCTATAATATCACCGGATGGTTAAGTGATGTATTATCATACTCCAGACTTCTGGCACTGGGACTTGCAACAGGTGTTATCGCATCCGTTGTCAACCAGATGGGAAGCATGCTTGGTAAGAGTGTATTTGGAGTCATCTTATTTATCGTAGTATTTATCGTCGGACATGCAATGAACCTGGCAATCAACCTGCTTGGTGCATATGTCCACACCAACCGACTTCAATTTGTGGAATTCTTCGGAAAATTCTACGAAGGCGGTGGAAAACCTTTCGAACCGTTTCATGCGGAGACAAAATATGTAGATATTAAGGAGGAAAAATAGATATGAGTATTTGGAATGATATGGGAATGGTATATGCACTTCTTGGTGCGGCAGTGGCAGTATTCCTGGCAGGTGCAGGATCTGCGATCGGAGTTGGTATTGCAGGACAGGCAGCGTCCGGAGTTGTAACAGAAGACCCAAGCAAATTCGCAAAAGTACTGATCATGCAGCTGCTTCCTGGTACACAGGGAATCTACGGACTGCTGGTTGGTTTCATTACATTATCCAAGATCGGACTTCTTGGCGGTGGTGCAGCAGATCTGGATCCTAAGACAGGACTTCTGATCCTGGCAGCTTGTCTTCCAATCGGAATCGTTGGTCTGATCTCAGGAAAAGCACAGGGACAGACAGCAGCGGCAGCAATCGGAATTGTAGCAAAGAAACCGGATCAGTTCGGTAAAGCAATGTTGTTCCCTGCAATGGTTGAGACATATGCCATCCTTGCACTTCTGATTTCTATCCTTTCCGTAACAGCAATTCAGGTATAGAAGGAGTGTGAAGGACAATGGCTGGATTAGATAAGATCAAAAGTCAGATCCTTGACGAGGCAAAAGTGACAGCGGATGCGAAGATTGAAGATGCGAAAGCACAGGCAGAACAGATGAAGCTTAAGGCACAGGAAGAGGGAGCCAGACAGGCAGATACTATCCTGAAAAAGTCGGAAGCAGATACTGCATCGCAGAAAGAGCGTGTGAAATCAGCCATCGATCTTCAGAGAAGAACGAGACTTCTGGAAGCAAAGCAGGAGATGATCGCAGAGATCATCGAGAAGGCGTATGAAAAGGTTATAAACCTTGCGCCGGATGATTATTATCAGATGCTTCTGTCGATTCTGGAAGCATATATACTTCCGCAGGAGGGAGAGATCTATTTCTCCGTAAAAGATCTGGAAAATATGCCGGTAGGATTTGGCAAAGAAATTGAAGAAATAGCTCTGGCAAAGGGAGGAAAACTTACTGTAGCCGGAGCAGGCAGAGATAATATTGACAATGGATTCATTCTTGCGTACGGTGGAATTGAAGAGAACTGTACGATCAGGGCAATGTTCGATGCGAAGCGGGATGAGCTTTCAGATATCGTTCACCGGCTGCTCTTTGTATGATGCGGAAAGCATCAGAAGAACCAGTAGGAATGTTCAGATATCAGGAATGTTCGGAAATGGAGGAACAACATGAGTGAACAATATACCTATGCGGTCGCAAGAATCCGTGCCCTGGAAGTATCCCTGTTCTCTGACAGTACCATTGACCAGCTGATCGCGTGCCAGAGTTATGAACAGGCATTGCAGTTCCTGGAGGAGAAAGGCTGGGGAGATACTGAAAGCAGCGGGAATGCAGAAGAAATCCTGACGAGAGAAGAAGAAAAGACATGGGAAGTAGTAAAAGAACTGTCGATCGGAATGGAACATTTCGATGTGCTTTCTTATCCGAAGCTTTTTCATAATTTAAAGGCAGCGGTCAAGGAAGTATGCACCGGAGATAAGAACCGGCATATCTATTATGAAGATGTTCGGATTCCTGGAGAAGAGATGCGTAAGATCGTAGAAGACAGAGACTTTGGAAAGCTTCCGGACAGTATGCGGATCGTAGGAGAAGAAGCATACGAGACACTTCTTCATACAGGAGACGGGCAGCTCTGTGATGTGATCATAGACCGGGCGGCACTGGGTGCTATTTATCAGGCGGGAAAAGAGTCACCGGATAAGATCATACAGGATTATGCAGAATCCACAGTGGCAGTGGCGGACATCAAGATCGCTGTCCGGTCACAGAAGACCGCAAAATCAACAGACTTTATGAAACGGGCAATGGCGGAATGTGATTCCTTAAGTGTCAGCCAACTCTCGAAAGCGGCACTTAGCGGCATGGATGCCATCTGTGAATACTTAAGAGGAACGGCTTATGCAGAAGGTGCGGATGCACTGGCAGAGTCGCCGTCGGCATTTGAAAGATGGTGTGACAACTGGATCATTCAGACGATAAGCCCGGAGAAATATCATGCATTTACGATAGGACCGGTAATTGCCTACGTAATTGCAAGGCAGAATGAGATTAAAACGGTACGAATCATTTTATCCGGAAAGCAGAATGAACTGCCGGATGATTCAATCCGGGAAAGGGTAAGGGAAATGTATGTATAAGATCGCAGTAGTGGGTGATTATGACAGCATCTTCGGATTCGCAGCACTGGGCCTTGATACATTTGCCGTCCAGACCCGTGAGGAAGCCGCAGAGAAATTACATCAGCTGGCACAGGGCGGATATGGAATTATCTATATCACAGAGAAACTTGCCGCTGAGTTAACGCATGAGATAGAAAAATATCAGGAACAGGTCACACCGGCGATCATTCAGATTCCGGGTATCGCCGGAAATACAGGCGCCGGAGTTGCAGGTGTGAAGAAATCGGTAGAGCAGGCTGTCGGTTCCGATATTATATTTGGCAGCTAAAGGAGGTTGATTCGTCCGTATGAGTACAGGAACGATTAAAAAAGTAGCAGGACCGCTGGTTATTGCAGAAGGTATGCGTGACGCCAACATGTTTGACGTGGTACGTGTAAGCAGCCAGCGTTTGATCGGAGAGATCATAGAGATTCACGGAGATGAGGCATCCATCCAGGTATACGAAGAGACATCGGGACTTGGACCTGGAGAGCCGGTAGAGTCTATGGGAGTACCAATGTCAGTAGAACTTGGTCCCGGACTGATCACAAGTATATACGATGGAATCCAGAGACCACTGGATGACATTATGAAGATTTCCGGAAATAACTTAAAACGAGGCGTGGAAGTCGCATCGTTAAAGCGTGATAAGAAATGGGAATTTGTACCGGTCGCAAAAGCCGGCGATGAGGTCGAAGCAGGTGACGTACTCGGAACTGTGCAGGAGACCATCGTTGTACAGCAGAAGATCATGGTTCCTTACGGAGTAAAAGGAACGGTAAAAGAGATCAAAGCCGGAACATTTACCGTAGAAGAAGTGGTAGCAGTGATCGCTACCGAAAAAGGTGACAAAGAACTGACGATGATGCAGAGATGGCCGGTACGAAAGGGCCGTCCGTATCAGAAGAAGCTGCCGCCGGTAAAACCACTGGTAACCGGACAGCGTGTAATCGATACATTCTTCCCAATCGCCAAAGGTGGTGTGGCAGCTGTTCCGGGACCTTTCGGAAGCGGCAAGACAGTTATCCAACACCAGTTGGCTAAGTGGGCAGAGGCAGATATCGTGGTTTATATCGGATGCGGAGAACGTGGTAATGAGATGACCGATGTTCTGAACGAATTTCCGGAACTGAAAGACCCGAAGACCGGACAGTCTCTGATGGAAAGAACCGTGCTGATCGCAAATACATCGGATATGCCGGTTGCAGCCCGTGAGGCTTCCATCTATACTGGAATCACGATCGCAGAATATTTCCGTGATATGGGATATTCTGTAGCGCTGATGGCAGATTCTACATCCCGTTGGGCAGAGGCACTTCGAGAGATGTCGGGACGTCTGGAAGAGATGCCTGGTGAAGAAGGTTACCCGGCATACTTAGGTTCCCGTCTGGCGCAGTTCTATGAAAGAGCCGGACATGTGGTATCCCTTGGTAAAGAAGGAAGAGAAGGTGCACTTTCCGTTATCGGAGCGGTATCTCCTCCGGGTGGTGATATCTCCGAACCGGTATCACAGGCAACCCTTCGTATTGTAAAGGTATTCTGGGGACTGGATTCCGCACTTGCGTATAAGAGACATTTCCCAGCCATCAACTGGCTGACCAGTTATTCACTGTATGTTGACAATATGGCAAACTGGTTCAACGAGGAAGTGGCAGCGGACTGGATGGAAGACCGTCAGAAGATGATGACAATCCTTCAGGAAGAAGCCGAGTTAAATGAGATCGTACAGATGGTAGGTATGGATGCCCTGTCACCGACCGACCGTCTGAAGATGGAAGCGGCAAGATCCATCCGTGAGGACTTCTTACATCAGAATTCCTTCCACGAGATTGACACTTACACGCCGCTTCGTAAGCAGTATCTGATGATGAAACTGGTACTGGCATTTTATGAGAAATCTGTCGATGCACTGAACAAGGGTGCGGACATGAATGCACTGATCGCCATGCCGGTAAGAGAAAAGATCGGCCGTTATAAATATACAACAGACGCCGATATCGAAAGTGAATATAAGAATGTAGAAGAAGAACTGGACAAGGAAGTTGCGGCTGCATTCGGGAAGGAGGACTTCTAAATTATGCCAAAAGAATATAGAACCATACAGGAAGTTGCCGGACCTCTGATGCTGGTACGCGGCGTTGAAAATGTAGCCTATGACGAATTGGGTGAGATTGAGCTTGCAAGCGGTGAGAAGCGCCGCTGTAAGGTTCTGGAGATCAATGGAAATGATGCACTGGTGCAGTTATTCGAAAGTGCCACGGGTATCAACTTAAGTAACAGTAAAGTACGTTTTCTGGGACGAAGCATGGAGCTTGGTGTATCGGAAGATATGCTTGGACGTGTCTTTGACGGACTGGGCCGCCCGATCGACGGAGGACCGGAGATCCTGCCGGATGAAAGACGTGACATCAACGGACTTCCTATGAATCCGGCAGCCAGAAGCTATCCGGAAGAGTTTATCCAGACCGGTGTATCTGCTATCGACGGACTGAACACATTGGTTCGTGGGCAGAAACTTCCGATCTTCTCGGCATCCGGACTTCCACATGCCAACCTGGCAGCGCAGATCGCAAAACAGGCAAAAGTACGAGGAAGCAATGAGAAGTTCGCCGTAGTATTTGCCGCTATGGGTATCACATTCGAAGAGTCGAACTTCTTCGTAGAATCTTTCAAAGAGACAGGTGCCATCGACAGAACCGTACTGTTCGTCAACCTGGCAAATGACCCGGCGATCGAACGTATTTCCACACCTCGAATGGCGCTGACAGCAGCCGAGTATCTTGCATTCGAAAAAGACATGCATGTACTGGTAATTATGACAGATATTACCAACTATGCAGATGCACTCCGAGAAGTATCTGCCGCACGTAAGGAAGTACCGGGACGCCGTGGATATCCTGGATATATGTACACCGACCTTGCAACGTTATATGAAAGAGCCGGAAGACAGAATGGCAAGAAGGGAAGTATCACACTGATTCCGATCCTGACCATGCCGGAAGATGACAAGACGCATCCAATCCCGGACCTTACCGGCTACATCACCGAAGGCCAGATCATCTTAAGCCGTGACTTGTACCGCAAAGGTATCAAGCCTCCGATCGATGTATTGCCATCCCTGTCCCGTCTGAAAGATAAGGGAGTCGGAGAAGGTAAGACAAGAGCCGACCATGCAAATACCATGAACCAGTTATTTGCGGCATATGCGCGAGGAAAAGATGCGAAAGAATTAATGACTATCTTAGGAGAGGCAGCTCTTACTGATATTGACCTGGTATATGCGAAATTCGCAGATGCATTTGAAAAAGAATATGTATCACAGGGATACGATACCGACAGACCGATTGAAGAGACACTGGAGATCGGATGGAAGCTGTTGTCTATGCTGCCAAGATCAGAGTTGAAACGAATTGATGATAAGTTCTTGGACGAGTATTATAGTAAGCAGTAAGCCATGCGCAGATTGATCAGATATGGAATGCAGGTTAACCTGCGATTCCATATCTGGCAAGATGCATAGGGCGTCAGCCCTCAGCGAGAAGAAGCGAAGCGGATTCGAGCCGGCATGGCGTCCAATATATAAAGTATAGAAAGGAGTGATACTATGGCGTCAACCCAGGTAACCCCTACCCGTATGGAACTGACCAGAACTAAGAAGAAACTGGTCACAGCCATAAAAGGTCACAAACTTCTGAAAGATAAACGAGATGAACTGATGCGTCAGTTCCTGGATCTGGTAAAAGTGAACATGGAACTTCGGGAAAAGGTAGAAGCGGGGATTCGTTCAGCTAATAAGAACTTCGTCATAGCCAAAGCCGGCATGGATGAAGCAACCCTGAACACGGCACTGATGGCACCGAAGCAGGAAGTAGATCTGGAAGTCGGACAGAAGAATGTCATGAGTGTAGACATTCCTGTATTCGAGACGAAGACAAGAACCGCCGATGCGAATGACATCTATTCGTATGGATTTGCATTTACATCGAGTGATCTGGATGGGGCCGTAAAATCTTTGGCAGATATCCTGCCGGATATGCTGAAGCTTGCAGAGACAGAAAAAGCATGCCAGCTTATGGCAGCTGAGATTGAGAAGACCAGAAGACGTGTCAACGCCCTGGAGCATGTGATCATTCCGGAGGCACAGAAGAATATCAAGTATATTACGATGAAACTGGACGAGAATGAACGAAGCACCCAGATCCGTCTGATGAAGGTGAAAGATATGATGCTGGAGGAAGCGCATCATTACAAAGAGAAGGAGTAAAAGCCTATATTGAAGAAATCCGCAGGGATAAGCCTTCCAGCTTGCATCTGCGGATTTTTTGCTATGAGTTTATAAAGCGTTGTAGAAAGTTCACAAAAAATCAGCATTTTCAAAAACCACCGGGAGCCGCTGATTTCAACTTGTTGAATGAAGTCCTGGTTGTGATGATTACGCCATTTGATTTGTTTGGATATGGCTTATATCGCTACACATTTCAGATGAAATGTGAGGAGATCCCGGAATTGAAACTGGATGATGGAGCAATGAGGATATTTTTAAATACCAGAGGGGAACATCCAGAGTTGGTACCATCAGAGCTGATAGAACTTTTGAAGTATATGCAACATAGTACAGATGAAGTGTCAGGGGCATGCGAAAGTAAACGGATTCAAGAAATGCATAGACGTGTTTGTCAGATCAGAGCAAGTGAGAAGACAGAGGTGAAGTATATGCAGACGTGGGAAGAAAAGATACAGAACGAAAAAGCTGCTGAAGGATAATGGTGAAAGGCTGCTGCTGTAGAAGTACAGGGCAGCTTTTTGCTTGTATCAAGATAAGAAATATTAAGAAAGTTGTTATAGAATCGCCCAAAAGAATAGAGTATAATCAAAATTAAGAAATTACGAAAAGAGGATCGGCCTATGAAATTAATGACAGAATCTATCTATATCGGACATGACATGAAGCGGTTCAACGAGATCCGGGATGCGTTGGATCTAGCGAAGATTCCATACAAACATAAAGTAAGAAATCAGGACTCAGAGTGGCTTTTTCAGGGAAAAGGAACGAAGAGATCCCAATTTGGAAGTATCGGAGTAGATCAGGATAAGGCATATGAATATGAAATTCTGGTGAGAAAGGAAGATAAAGCAAGAGCAGAACATGAGATTATATAATGCAATCATGAAGCATTTTACTCAGAAGATTCTTGGAAAGATGAAAGAGTTGTAGAAGTTTTATAAAAATTGAGCATTTCTAAATTACATATTGAAAATAAAATAAGGAATGTTATTCTAATCTAAAAACAGGAGCTTTATTTAAAAATATACTCTGTTTTAGGAGGTGCCGCATGTTAAAGAATAATAAAATCAAAATATTATGTCTGCTCATAATCGGAATCGTATTTTTGTATATATATGGACCAATTGCCTTCATGAAAGATGGATTAGTAACGAGACAGAGTGTAAATTCTTTTGATGAATTATACGAGCTAGGACCAGCACGCCGGCATAAATGTGAAAATGGTACACGTATTTATATTGTATATTTTGGATGGTCTGCTCCAAAAGTTAAAAAAGAAATAGTATATCAAAAGAATGAAGAAACACAAAAGCAAATAGTGGATGTTGATACGCAAAAAATTATTCCGGGATTATATTATATTTCATGGGATACAAAAAGTTCTGTATACAGAATTGAAACAAGAAAAAAATATTATTTTGTAATACCTTATTGCTAAGGTGATTAACATTATCAAAAAAGGAAATAGTAAAAAATACATTGATTAATATTTATTGATATGTTAATATGTACCAAAGCATATTTCAAAAAAATCAACGGTATATAAAAACGGACATATACCATCTATAATCTAATTTTATTTCAGAAATCTATGCTTTCATACCAATCAATTGTAAAAAAGCAGGAGATGACTGAAAGAGTAAAAAGACATCCTCCTGCATACAGGAGGAAACTGAATATGGCGAAAAGAAAGAATCAAAAGAGACGGAGCAAGAAGTATCAGGTGAATAACCGGCAGTTAAAGGCAAAAAGGATGTACAAGGATACAATTTTTAGAATGTTGTACCATGACAAAGAGAATTTGTTATCATTGTACAATGCGGTGAATGGGAGAGAGTACACAGATCCGGAAGAGTTGCAGATTTTTAGTGTTTTATAATGGAACAAAAGAAGTTGAAGATCGTAGTGAGTTCCGATTATCTTCTGCATACGAGAATCCAACAGAAAATCCAGATCTGGAGTTAAGAGTGACTATGCTGAATGTGAATGATGGCCACAGTTCAGATTTGATGGAACATTGTAGAACATTAAAGGAATATGCACAATATGTCGCCAGAGTAAGAAAATATGCGGCGAAACAGGATGTCTCTTTAGAAGAAGCAGTTACGAGAGCAGTTGACGAATGCATAGAAGAAGGAATCCTGGCAGAGTTTTTATTGAAGAATAAGACTGAGGTGATCAAAGTGAGCATCTATGAATATGACAAAGAGTTTGAAGAAAAGAAACTGCGGAAAGCAGAGTTTGAGGCTGGAAGACAGGATGGAATCGAGATTGGAAGACAGGATGGAATCGAAATTGGAAGACAGGACGGAATTGAGATTGGAAGACAGGATGGAATCGAAATTGGAAAGCGGATACTCTTAGAAAAAATAATAAAGAAGAAATTGAAAAAAGGAAAATCAACAGAACAGATAGCAGATGAATTAGAAGAAGATATAAACATAATTCAAAAAGTGGTTGAGAAATTAAAAAGCCAAATATAGAATTTGTCAAAAGAATTCCCTGAAGTGAATAATAAAACTTCAGGGAATTTATCATTTGCTCACTACCGGTATTATTCTGTAGTATCACGTCGGATCAATACAGGCGTAATCTGCTTATGAACCGGCTCTTTTAAAGGAGTTGGTTTTCTTTTTTTCATTTCATTCATCTGGAGAACCAGAAGCTCCATGGCAGTCTGTGCAATTTTCTCAATTTGCTGTCCAACGGTTGTGATTGGAAGGATGGCTTCGCTTGCAATAGGAGAATCATCGAATCCGACAATCTGATAATCCTTCGGAAGTTTTCCGTATTTCTGGAATATCAGGTTTAGGAACATACTGGCATAAGTGTCATTCGCAAGAAAGACTCCCTTTTTTTGTGCCGGATATTTCTCTTCAATTTCATTAAATATATTCTTTAGCTGAGCTAAAGTTTCCTGATAAGTGTTTCCCATATTTCTTTGGATCAGTTCATGAGTAATATGATGCTCATTACAGATATCTTCAAATCCCTGAATACGCCCATAAGTCGGGAGGGTATCAGAAAATATGGAATTGATATGTAAAATGACATCACAGTTATTACGTATCAACAAACTGGTTGCCTGAACACCACCCAGATAGTTGTCTGTAGACACGCTGCAGACATGGTCACATTCCCGCTCAATCGTGACAACCGGGAGTTTATAAGAAGCAAGTTCTTCAGACGAAATGGTATTGCTTAAGACAATAAGTCCCTCAATCTTATAAGCCATCAGTTCATGAATATATTTTTCTTCAATCTCTTTTTTATTATTTCCAATGAATACAAGAAATTTATAATTATACTTTTCGTAAGTAGAAAGTAACTGGTTTAACATCTCAGAGTAATAGTGAAGATACAGGTTGGGGATGATAATTCCAACAAATTCACTTTTTCCATTAGCCAGTACTTTGGCGAGCTTATTTTCCTGGTATCCAAGGACATCCAGTGCATGAGTGATTTTTTCCTGATTTTCAAGAGTCAGAGAATCCGGATTATTAAAATATCTGGAAATGGTAGTTTTTGAAAAGCCTGTATAAGCGGCTATATCTGCAAAAGTTACTTTTTTCTGTTTCATGTAAATCCTCTTCCTTATAATGTATATTATCAGTATAGCAAGTGCATTGAAAAAAATCAAACAAAAAATAACTAGTTAAGTAACCGGTAACTTTTTCTTTGAAATCTATTGACAAGTAAGATTCAGGATAGTATTATGAACATACAAAGTAACCGGTTACTTAACTGGTTACGCAATCGTGAATCTGAAAGGAGAAAGATATGAAGAAACGAACAGTAGGGGTACTGCTGGCAGCATTCTTTGCAATGGCATTGACGGGGTGTGGAGATAAACAGCCGCAACCAGGAGAAGTAAAGGGATATGACAAAGGCGAAGAATATCTTTCTATCTGGGTACATTCAATCGAAGACACAGAAGAAGGACAGTGCTACAGGAAATCTGTAGATGCATTTAATAAGAAATATGATGGGAAATATTTTGCAGATATTGAATTTATTCCACGAAATGACAGTGGTGGAGGATATTCGGATAAGATCAATGCATCCGTGATGTCAGGAGATCTGCCGGATGTGCTTACTGTTGATGGCCCTAATATAGCGGCATATGCAGAGAACGGAATTATCCAGCCGCTTGCAAAATTAACAGACGAAGAAAAGAGTGTGTATCTGGATTCCATTATTCAGCAGGGAACGTATAATAACAAGCTCTATGCGCTTGGAGCAATGGAATCCAGCGTGGGACTTTATTATAACAAAGATATTCTCGCAGAAGCGGGTGTAGAAGTTCCAGATGCAGATCACCCATGGACATGGAGTGAATTCACAGAGGTGTTAAAGAAAGTACAGCCGGTAGTAGAGAAGAAAAAAGGTTATGCGCTGGATATGACTTTCCCGACAGGAGAAGCTACGATTTATTATTATGCACCGTTTTTCTGGTCAAATGGCGGTGACTTTGTAAGTAAAGATGGACTGAAGGTGAACGGTGTATTCAATTCAAAAGAGAATCTGAAAACAGTGAATTATTTTAAATCGTTTTTGGATAATGGATATATGTCTAAAGTACAGATCACAGACCTGTTCGAAAGCGGAAGAGCAGCATTTAAGTTCGACGGGGCATGGGAAGTAAATACAATCTATAATAACTATCCGGATGTAAACCTTGGAGTTGCACCATATGTAGTATCCGATAACTGGGATGGCGGAAGATATACACCAATCGGTTCCTGGGCATTTGCGGCATCATCAAAGACGAAGAAACTAAAAGGTGCGACAAAGCTGGTACAGTGGATGAGTGGTATAGAAAGTGGAAAGCGTCTGTGGGATGAAAGTAAGAGTTTCCCATCTACATATGAAGCGTTTGAGAGCAGTCCGATTTTTGAAGAAGATGAGAATTACAAAGCCTTATATCATCAGCTCAGTAAATATGGACATCCAAGATCAAAAACACCTGTATATCCACAGGTTAGTGCATCGGTACAGGAAGTACTGGAAAATTCGGTGCTTACCGATAAAGATGCGAAGACAGAACTGGATAAATCTGTAGAAAGGATTAACGCAAAATTAAAGCGTTATGTGATGAAATAATGAAGAAAAGAACAGAATCCATTATGGGAATGGCGTTTTTTGGACCGGCACTTGTGTTACTTACGATATTTTTATTCCTGCCAATGATCCTGACATTGATTTTCAGTTTTACTGATTTCTTTGCTTTAAATCCGGGACTGACGCATTTTGTCGGACTGGACAACTATATTCAGATTTTTAAAGATGATGTGTTTTCACAGGCATTTTTTAATACCGTAAAGTTTGTGATCATTATTGTTCCGCTGCAGGGAATTGGAGCACTTGTGCTGGCACTTCTGATTAATAAAGTGACGCATTGTAAGAAGTATTTCAAAGTAGCATTCTTTGTTCCGGTGGTCATGTCACTTGCTGTTGTGTCAACACTGTGGATCCAGATCTACAGCCCGGAAGGAATTATGAATGCAATCCTTTCTTTCTTTGGAATTGATGCACAGCCATTCATCAACAGTGCCAGTCAGGCACTTCCATCCATCGCGATCATGAGTGCATGGCAGGGAATGGGATATCAGATGATCATCTTCCTGGGAGGAATCCAGGCAATCAATCCGGCACTTTATGAAGCGGCCGAGATGGACCATGCAACACCGTGGCAGAAATTCAAGGACATTACCCTGCCGGAATTGAAACCATTGTGTGTGTTCGTTTTAATTACGATTACGATCGGAGCATTCCGTATGTTGGTACAGCCAATGGTTATGACCGGAGGAGGACCATCGAATTCAACGTATACGGTTGTGTATGATATATATGAAACAGGTACTGTTAATTGGGAAATTGGACTGGCATCTACAATGGCTATTGTATTCGCATTCTTTGTAATGATACTGACCGTGATCCAGACAATCGCAACAAGAGATAAGGAGGATCAGAATGTTAACAAAAAAGCAAAAAAGAAATAATTGGATACTGACGGTCGTACTTCTGATCGTATCATTGTTGTTCCTGTTCCCGGTTATCTGGATGCTGGCAAATTCATTCAAACCAGACGCGGCAATCACTGCTGATATGAACAGTATGGCGGCATTCATTCCACCAGCATTGAACGGCAATTTCTTTGAAAATTATGTATCTGTATTAACAAATACAGGATTTGTACGATATATGTGTAATACCTTGTTCTATGCAGCAATATTGATCGTACTTGGTGTAATTGTAAATGGACTGGCAGGATATGCATTGGCTAAGATTAATTTTCCATTCAGAGAACGCTGGCTTCTGATCATTATGCTTCTGATGATCGTACCAATGGAGACGATCATTACGATACATTTCCTGATCATTGCAAAACTTGGACTTCTGAATACGGTGCTTGGATATGTACTTCCAATGATCGTGAATCCGTTTAACATTTTCCTGTTCCGTCAGGTATTCCTGGGACTTCCGGATGATGTATATGAGGCAGCACAGTTAGATCACTGTGGACCGGTAAAATACTTTTTTACTATGGTTCTTCCAATGTCAAAGAGTGTAGTGGCAACGGTTAGTGTATTTACATTCCTGAATGTATGGAATGATTATCTGTGGCCGTCACTTGTATTTACATCCAGTGATCTTCTGACGGCACAGATTGGTCTGAATGCGATTACGTCAAATGATAACACAACAACAGGACAGACCCTTGCAGTTATCACAATGGTAACAATTCCGGTCATTATTATCTATTCACTCTTCTCAAAACAGATCGTAGAGGGTGTAATATCAACAGGTTCCAAGGAGGGCTAAAAGATGAGCTTTATCGAATTTAAAAATATATGTAAAAAATATGCAGGAAACGATAAGAATTCCGTGACAGACTTTAACTTAGACATAGAAGAAAAAGAATTTATCGCATTTGTCGGACCATCCGGATGCGGTAAATCCACAACACTCCGAATGATCGCAGGATTTGAAGAGATTACAAGTGGAGACCTTTTTATTGATGGAAAGCGTGTGAATGAGGTTGCACCGGCGGATCGAGGAATCTCTATGGTGTTCCAGAACTATGCACTGTATCCACATATGACGGTAGAAAAAAATATTTCTTATGGATTGAAGAACATGAAGGTTCCGGCAGATGAGATTAAGAAAAAAGTAGACTGGGCAATTGATATCCTGGGACTCGAAGAATATCGTTACCGTAAGCCTAAGAATTTATCAGGTGGACAAAGACAGAGAGTGGCACTTGGAAGAGCGATTGTAAAAGACCAGAAAGTCTTTCTGATGGATGAGCCGCTTTCTAACCTGGATGCAAAACTGCGTGTCAGCATGAGAAATGAGATCAGCAAGTTACATAGAAATCTCGGAAGTACAACCATTTATGTTACACATGACCAGGTAGAAGCCATGACAATGGCAGACCGCATTGTAATCATGAAAGATGGCGTGATCCAGCAGGTTGGAAAACCGATGGATCTGTACGAACATCCGGTGAATAAATTTGTTGCGGGATTTATAGGATCTCCACAGATGAATTTTTATGATGTGAAAGTAGACGGAAAGAAATTGATATTTGCAGATGGCAATACAGTGGAACTTCCGGAAGCAATTGCAAAACGTATTGCGGGATACTCAGAAGTTATCATGGGAATCAGAGGAGAAGATATCAAGTTTGATACAACTAATCTGGATGTCTATGGAAGTCATCAGAAAGCAGTTATTGACAATACGGAGATTATGGGAAATGAGAATAATCTGTATTTTGACTTCGGAGGAAGCGTAACGATTGCAAGAGTATCAAAATATGAAGTAAGCCAGGTGGGAGATGAGGTGGAATTTACCTTTATGCCACATAAGATGCATTTCTTTGATAAGGAAACAGAGCAGGTGATCGGAGCAGAATAATTTAGAATAAAAGAGGAAGAACGTATGCTTGAAAAAGCCAATGAATATATCAGACGGAATCACATAGATGAAAAAGAGAAATCATTATTCCATGTGACACCGGAAACAGGATGGATGAATGACCCGAATGGTTTCTCTGTATATCAGGGAAAAGTACATTTATTCTATCAGTTCTATCCATATAAAACAGAATGGGGACCGATGCACTGGGGGCATCAAGTGACCGAAGATCTGGTAAAATGGGAAGCATATCCGGTAGCTATGGCACCTGATCAGGATTATGATCACATTGGATGTTTCTCGGGAAGTGCAGTAGAAGCTGATGGAAAGCATGTGCTGCTTTATACAGGAGTAAGCCAGAAAGACGGAAAAGAAATCCAGAATCAGTGCATTGCCATTGGAGATGGGAAGACTTATGAAAAATGGCAGGATAATCCAGTTATAAAAGGAGATATCATGCCGGAGAAATTTGACAGAAAAGACTTCCGTGATCCGAAGATATGGAAAAAGGATGGCAGATATTATTGCGTTGTAGGCAATCGCTATGAGGAAAATTGTGGGCAAATAGTCTTATTTAGCAGTGCGGACTATAAAAACTGGCGGTATGAAAAAGTCCTTTTGAGAAATGACGGAAAGAATGGAGATATGTTAGAGTGTCCGGATTATCTGGAAGTAGACGGGTATCCTGTAATCATTTGTTCTCCGCAGAATATGCATGCTCAAAAGTACGAATTTCATAACGGTCATAATTCCATTTATATTATTGGAGATGCAGAAAAAGAAATATCGGATTTTGCATGGGAGAAAAAGAGAAGCCTAGATTATGGACTGGACTTTTATGCACCACAGACAACAGAGCTTCCGGATGGCAGGCGGATCATGGTCGCATGGATGAAGTCGTGGGATGCACGTGTCATGACAAAAGGACAGAAATGGCAGGGAATGATGACACTCCCAAGAGAATTAAAAATCAAAGATGGGAAAATCTGGCAAAGTCCGGTGAGAGAACTGGAAAAGTATAAGAAAAATCCAATCATCTATACAGAACAGAAAATTAGCGGACAGATGTCTTTGGATGGTATCAATGGCCGGGTGATTGACATGACGGTAGAACTTACGAATGTAGAAGGCCGGGAGTTCAAGGTAGATGTGGCACATAATGAAGAATATACAACAACATTTACATATTATCCGGAAAAACATCAGATTGAAATTGACCGGACCTACAGTGGTGTAAATGCAGATGTTGTCTGTGTGAGAAAGATAGAAATTGCGGAAAAACATCATGCGCCGAAACTACATTTTATCATGGACAGATATTCTGTAGAATTATTTATTAATGATGGAGAGCAGACGGCAAGTGTGGTCATTCCTACGCCATTGGAAGCAAATGAAATTATATTTACTAGTGATGAAGCGGCAACCGTTAATATTGAAAAATATGAGATAACATTCAATTAGAAGAGATAGTTTCTCATTCACCGATTGATGTCCCCGTGCATATCTTAATACAGATAGAACCGCCAAGGAGCAATCAGGATTATGGAGAACAAATTACCGTTCTATATGGCTTATCCGGTTCCGCTGCTGTATAATGATGACCGGAATGCGAGAAGAGACTATGACTATATGAAAAGCATTTACCCGGATACGGCGAAGAGAGTACTTCCTTATATGGAAGAGGAATGTGACAGAATGGAATATGATGGAAGTATGATGTATGATGAATATCCGGACCGCCTGCAGCTTCGTCTGATGTGCCGCAGGATCTATGATAAGGCGAAGAAGGAAGAAGAGAACCCGGGTGCCTGGCTTATGGATCTGATCGAGGTTATGACATATCAGGAACTTTGCAGGAGACGTGTAGAACATAGAGAGATACGTAAAAAAATATATTGATCTACAAGAGGGCATCTGGAAAAAAACTTCCACTTCGCCCTCTTGTATGTTATACTGTGCGGTGATAAATGAATGTTTTCAGATGAAAAAGTCAGAACATAACATACAGGAGGGCACATCATGGCAGATAATAACATTATTTTTATCGGAATGCCGGCAGTCGGGAAAAGTACAGTTGGTGTGGTAATTGCAAAGAGACTGGGATACAGATTTGTAGACACGGATATTCTGATCCAGGAATCAGAAGGAAAACTTCTGAAAGATATTATTGCTGACGTTGGACCGGATGGCTTCCTGAAAGTAGAAGACCGGGTCAATGCACAGGTGAAAGCGGAACGTACCGTTATCTCGCCGGGAGGCAGTGTAGTATATTGTGAAAATGCGATGAAACATTATAAAGAAATCGGCAAAGTCGTATATTTACAGGCATCCTTTGAGACAATAAACAGCAGACTTAAAAACGCCAAAGGCCGTGGAGTGGTACTGCGTGACGGACAGACGCTCAAAGATCTGTATGATGAAAGAGTAAAGCTTTTTGAAAAGTATGCAGATATTACAGTGTGTGAAGATAATCAGAAGCTGGAAGATACGATTGAATCGGTATTAGATGCATTAGGGGAGTAAAAGTGCACAAGTATAGATAGAACAATTGAAATATGTTACAATAAAATTACATAACTGTAAAAAATATTTTACAATTGAGAAATTTGTGCTATAATAGGCGCGAACCCTTTTGGGGTTATATTGTGATGCAGAAATTTATGTACAATTTGAGATAGTTATAAATATTGAACAAAAGATTTATTGTAATTAGAGATTCATATAAATATTAATGAGGTGTAATTAATGGAACAGTATATTATTAAGGGCGGTCATCCGCTTGTGGGAGAAGTGGAAATCGGCGGTGCCAAGAACGCGGCACTTGCAATTCTTGCAGCAGCAATTATGACAGATGAGACCGTATTAATCGATAACTTACCAGATGTGAATGACATTAACGTACTGATCGATGCAATCGAGGGGATTGGAGCGAAGGTACACCGTGTCGACCGTCATACAGTAAAGATTAATGGAGCCAGTATCAAGAACGTAGATATTGAGTATGATTATATTAAGAAGATCCGTGCTTCCTATTATCTTCTTGGCGCATTACTTGGAAAGTATAAACGTGCCGAAGTTGCACTTCCGGGAGGATGTAATATCGGAAGCAGACCAATCGACCAGCATCTCAAAGGATTCCGTGCGTTAGGTGCAGATGTAGATATTGAACATGGCAAGATCGTTGCAGAGGCAGACCGTCTTGTCGGAAAGCATATTTATTTCGACGTGGTAAGTGTTGGAGCAACGATTAACGTTATGATGGCAGCAGCTATGGCAGAAGGACTTACCATTCTGGAAAATGTTGCAAAAGAGCCACATGTTGTAGATGTTGCGAACTTCCTGAACAGCATGGGAGCCAACATCAGGGGAGCAGGTACAGATGTGATCAAGATCCGTGGTGTACAGCGCCTTCACAGAACAGAATATTCTGTGATCCCGGATCAGATCGAAGCAGGAACATTCATGTTCGCAGCAGCAGCAACAAAGGGAGATGTAACGGTACTGAATGTTATTCCGAAGCATCTGGAGGCTACGATCGCAAAACTGGTAGAAATCGGATGTGAAGTGGAAGAATTCGATGATGCTGTACGTGTCGTATCAAAAGGAGATCTTACAAGCACACATGTGAAGACCCTTCCGTATCCTGGATTCCCGACAGATATGCAGCCGCAGATCGGCGTAACACTGGCTTTATGTAAGGGGACAAGTATCATTACAGAGAGTATTTTTGAAAACCGTTTCAAATATCTGGATGAGCTTGCAAGAATGGGTGCAAATGTGAAAGTAGAAGGTAATTCTGCAACGATTGAAGGCGTGACAGAATTTTCGGGAGCCAGAGTGAGCGCACCGGATCTTCGTGCAGGAGCAGCACTCTGTATAGCTGGTCTAGCAGCTGACGGAATCACAATCGTAGACGATATCGTATATATCCAGAGAGGATATGAAAGATTCGAAGAGAAACTTCGCAGCATTGGTGGAATCATCGAAAGAGTAGATTCTGAAAAAGCGATTCAGAAGTTCAAATTAAAAGTAGGCTAGATGATACATTTTCTTAGGTATGTCTATTGACAGTATGTGTAAAATAGAGTAAAGTCTTAGTCGTACCAGAAATATAATAAAAGCAAACTTTCTCTTATTCAGAGCAGTGGAGATACAAAGGATCTATGAAACTGCGGCAACCCCATATATGGAAGGTGCCAGCCTGAGCGAGTGATCGAACAATAAGAGGATTGGTTTATGAAGATATCAAACCGTCCACTTATGTAAGTGGACGGTTTTTCAGTTCGGTAAAACAGGGAAATCTACAAAAAACTGCCGGCAATCCTGGGAGAAAGAATGCAGGAATGTTTTAAGAAAAAAGGAGAGAAGAACGTGGAAAGAAGATTATTTACGTCAGAATCAGTAACAGAGGGACATCCGGATAAAATGTGTGATCAGATTTCTGATGCCATTTTGGATGCATTGATGGCACAGGATCCAATGAGCCGTGTCGCATGCGAGACAGCAACTACAACAGGTATGGTACTTGTTATGGGTGAGATCACAACGAATGCATACGTTGATATCCAGAAGATCGTACGTGACACGATCAAAGAAATCGGATATACAAGAGGAAAATTCGGATTCGATGCAGAGACTTGCGGTGTGATTACAGCAATCGATGAGCAGTCGGCTGATATTGCTATGGGTGTTGATAAAGCGCTGGAAGCAAAAGAACATACAATGTCCGAAGAAGAGATCGATGCGATCGGAGCCGGAGATCAGGGAATGATGTTTGGTTATGCTTCTGATGAGACACCGGAATATATGCCATACCCGATCGCACTTGCACACAAGCTCTCAAGAAAGCTTACAGAAGTAAGAAAGAACGGAACACTTCCGTACTTAAGACCGGATGGAAAGACACAGGTTACGGTTGAATATGATGAGAATGGTGTTCCGGCACGTCTGGATGCAGTCGTACTTTCGACACAGCATGATCCGGAAGTGACACAGGATCAGATCCATAAAGATATTAAGAAATATGTATTCGATGCAATCATTCCGGAGGGCATGGTAGATGAGAAGACAAAGTTCTTCATCAACCCGACAGGACGTTTTGTAATCGGCGGACCACACGGAGACAGTGGACTTACAGGACGTAAGATCATCGTAGATACTTATGGTGGAATGGCACGTCACGGCGGCGGGGCTTTCTCTGGAAAAGACTGTACAAAGGTTGACCGTTCTGCCGCTTATGCAGCACGTTACGTTGCCAAGAATATTGTTGCTGCAGGACTTGCTAAGAAATGTGAGATTCAGTTGTCTTATGCAATCGGTGTAGCACATCCGACATCTATCATGGTAGATACATTCGGAACAGGTGCAGTAGAAGATGATAAACTGGTAGAGATCGTTCGTGAGAATTTTGATCTCCGCCCGGCAGGAATCATTCAGATGCTTGATCTTAGAAGACCAATCTACAAACAGACAGCGGCTTACGGACATTTCGGACGTACAGATATTGATCTTCCATGGGAGAAACTGGACAAAGTAGAAGATCTGAAAAAATATTTATAGAAATTTTATAAAAGTTTATGGGTGCTTTGGTGTGAAGCACCCATTTTTCATGCTATAATTTTTTTTAGTGGAGGACAGATACATGAAGCTGAAAACGCGATTAGTTATAGCATTTTTTACGATTATCATTATACCGGTTCTTATGGCAGCCATGATGGTTTCAATGGTATGCCGCTATCAGATCGGAGTGGTGGAGAAGAATTATGGGATTACAGGAACGACGATTTCTGATTTTACGAATTCCATGCAGGTACTTGCACGTGTTACGGAGAAGCCGTATCATGAACTGAAGGATATGTCAGAGCAGGCATCTGAGATGGAAGATGCGACAGAACTGGATCAGTTTAATAAAAAACTGGAGAATAAGAATGCATACCTGCTGGTGAGAAAAGACGGAACAATCGTATATACGGGCAGCGATGATGATCGTGTAAAAGCGGTGATCGAACAATTGCCGGAATATGGAGATACAGATACAACATCGGAGAACGGAATTTATCTTGGCGGAGATGCAGAAGCATTGGTAAAACAGGTAGATTTCAGATATGATGACGGCAATAAGGGAAGTGCGTTCATTGTGTCAGATGTATCCAATGTAATTCCGGAGGTTGGACAGTTTTTCTGCGAAATCCTGATTGGAATTGTAGTGATACTGATACTTACTTCGGCAGCTCTTATTATATGGATTTACCGTGCGGTTATGGGGCCGATCGGCAAGATGCAGACAGCGGCGCAGAATATCAAGGATGGGAATCTGGATTTTGAGTTGAAACCGGAGGCTGACGATGAACTTGGAAAACTCTGCCAGAGCCTGGAAGAGATGAGAGGACGCCTGAAGGAAAGTGCCGAAGAAAAATTGAAATATGACAAAGAAAGTAAAGAACTGATAAGTAACATTTCACATGATCTGAAGACACCTGTGACAACGATCAAAGGTTATGCCGAAGGAATTATAGATGGTGTTGCAGATACACCGGAGAAGATAGACCGGTATGTCAGAACAATCTACAATAAAGCGACAGAGATGAATACGCTGATCAATGAGCTGACATTATATTCTAAGATCGATACGAATAAGATCCCTTACAATTTTAATATCGTGTCGGCGAATGAATATTTCAACGACTGTGCGGATGACCTGTCGGTTGAACTGGCAGCACAGAATGTAGGATTTGGTTATTTTAATTATGTAGAGAAGAATGTACGGATCATTGCAGACCCGGAGCAGGTAAAACGTGTGATTCACAATATTGTCAACAATTCGTTGAAATATATGGACAAACCAAAGGGAATGATCAATCTGCGTGTCAAAGATGTAGGAGATTTTGTACAGATTGAACTGGAAGACAACGGAAAAGGAATTGCGGCAAAAGACCTGCCGAATATCTTTGACCGGTTTTACCGTACCGACGCATCGAGAAATTCTTCCACCGGAGGAAGTGGAATCGGTTTGTCTGTAGTAAAGAAGATTGTAGAAGAACACGGCGGTAAGATCTGGGCAACAAGCAGAGAAGAGACCGGAACGACAATGTATTTTGTACTAAGAAAGTATCAGGAGGTACCAGTCAATGAGTAAGATATTAATAGTAGAAGACGAAGAAGCAATTGCAGATCTGGAACGGGATTATCTGGAACTGAGCGGGTTCACCGTAGAGGTTGCAAATGACGGAGATACAGGACTTCAGAAAGCACTGAACGAAGATTATGATCTTCTGATCCTGGATCTGATGCTGCCGGGAACGGACGGATTCGATATCTGCCGTCAGGTGCGTGATGTGAAGAATACACCGATCGTGATGGTATCTGCGAAGAAAGATGATATCGATAAGATCAGGGGACTGGGACTCGGTGCGGATGATTATATGACAAAGCCGTTTAGTCCAAGTGAACTGGTGGCGAGAGTAAAAGCGCATCTGGCAAGATACGACCGTCTGACCGGAAGTGCGGCAGAGAAGAATAAAGTGATCGAGATCAGAGGACTGAAGATTGATACAACTGCAAGACGTGTGTGGGTGAACGGAGAAGAACGTACATTTACGACGAAGGAATTCGATCTGCTGACATTCCTTGCGAGCCATCCGAACCACGTATATTCGAAAGAAGAGTTATTCCGGGAGATCTGGGATATGGAGTCCATCGGGGATATCGCAACGGTAACGGTGCATATCAAGAAAATCCGTGAGAAAGTAGAAGTAGATACATCCAACCCGCAGTATATCGAGACGATATGGGGTGTTGGGTATCGGTTTAAGGTGTAAGTAAAAATGTAGCAAAATATTTTGAGATGCAAAACCCCCAGAGGTCTGGTACACCTCCGGGGGGTTTTTATTCAATGGAGGATATGATATGATAATGTAAATAAATAAGAAACACGAGGAACAACATATATGATCACAAGCACATCCAACGCCAGAATCAAACGTCTGGTGAATTTAAAGAAGAAGAGAAAATTAAGAGACGAAGAAAGCGTCTTCCTGGTAGAAGGAATCCGTATGTTCAGGGAAGTGCCGCTCGACAAGTTAAAAGAAGTCTATGTATCCGAATCCTTTTACAAAAAAGAAAAAGATACCGTAAAAGAAGTCCTGAAAGACTCTAAAGTAAGAGTGGAAGAACTGACAGATACTGTATTCGCCCATGCATCAGATACTAAGACCCCTCAGGGAATCCTGTGCGTGGTGGAACAGATGAACCATGAAATCAATGAACTGACTTCGGCAAAATGCCCGCTGATCATGGTATTAGACCATCTGCAGGATCCGGGCAATCTTGGAACCATCCTGCGTACAGCAGAAGGAGCCGGCGTGACCGGCATCCTCATGGACAGAGAATGCGTCGATGTCTATAATCCGAAGACAATCCGCTCAACGATGGGATCGATATACCGCATGCCGTTCGTATATGTGGAAGATCTTGGCAAAGGAATACAGGATTTAAAAGACAAAGGTATCACCACTTATGCTGCACATCTGGAAGGAACGAATTCCTATGATGAGGAAGACCTGACGAATCCATGTGCATTCCTGATTGGGAACGAGGGGAATGGCCTGAGACGCGAGATCGCAGACATGGCAGACTGCTATGTCAAGATCCCGATGCTTGGACAGGTAGAGTCATTGAATGCAGCAATCGCTTCTTCGGTGTTGATGTTCGAAGCCGCAAGACAGAGAAGGAAAGTGTAATTAAATGAGATACAATCCACTCATTTTACAGAAGAAAATTGCTTTCTTTATCAGAGTATAGTAATATAGTGAACAAGAAATAATATATACGGAAAAGAGAGGACGGCTTATGAGAGTGATCTATTGGCTGGCAATATTCATTGTATTGTTGATCATTGAAATCGCGACAATGGGACTTACCACGATCTGGTTCGCAGGAGGAGCACTGATCGCATTCTGTGCAGGACTTGTCGGTTTTGGGCTGGGAGTGCAGATCGGAGTATTTGTTATAGTTTCCATTCTGCTTCTGATTCTGACAAGACCGATCGCGGTGAAGTTCTTCAATCAGGAGAGACAGAAGACGAACGCAGAGAGTCTGATCGGGCAGCATGCACTGGTGACAGAAGATATTGATACGATAAAGGCAAAAGGGCAGGTAGAGATCTGCGGTCAGATATGGTCGGCTAAGACGGATGAGCCGGACGGAAAGATTCCAAAGAACACAGTTGTTGTAGTAAATGGTATTCAGGGCGTGAAACTGATCGTGCATGCCAGAGAGGAGTAGAGTATGATTTTTGGATTGATTTTATTAGTGATTATTATCTGCGTGGTGATTTCCTGTGTAAAGGTAGTCAGACAGGCGCAGGCATTGGTTATTGAAAGACTGGGGGCATATCAGGCAACATGGGGAACCGGACTTCACTTTAAGATTCCGATTTTTGACCGTGTGGCAAGAAGAGTGGATCTGAAAGAGCAGGTAGTGGATTTTGCACCGCAGCCGGTTATCACAAAAGATAACGTAACGATGAGAATTGATACCGTTGTATTTTATCAGATCACGGATCCGAAGATGTTCTGTTATGGTGTGGCGAATCCGATCATGGCGATCGAGAACCTGACAGCCACGACACTTCGTAACATCATCGGTGATCTGGAATTAGATCAGACACTGACATCTAGAGAGACGATCAACACGAAGATGAGAGCATCTCTGGATGTGGCAACCGATCCTTGGGGAATCAAGGTAAACCGCGTGGAACTTAAGAACATTATCCCACCGGCAGCCATCCAGGATGCAATGGAGAAGCAGATGAAGGCAGAACGTGAACGCCGTGAAGCAATCTTACGTGCAGAAGGTGAGAAGAAATCTACAATCCTTGTGGCAGAAGGCCACAAAGAGTCTGCAATTCTGGATGCGGAAGCTGAGAAGCAGGCGGCTATCCTGAAAGCAGAAGCACAGAAAGAAGCCACGATCCGTGAGGCTGAAGGTAAGGCAGAAGCCATCATGAAAGTACAGCAGGCAAATGCCGATGGAATTCGTTTCCTGAAAGAAGCAGGAGCCGATGAGGCTGTTCTTACCATGAAAAGTCTGGAAGCATTTGCAAAAGCTGCTGATGGAAAAGCAACGAAGATCATCATCCCGTCAGAGATTCAGAGCATTGCAGGTCTGGTAAAATCTGTTACAGAGATTGGCGCAGATGATAAAAAAGAAGAAAAGTAGACAAAAGACATAAGATAAAAGTCAAAGAATAAAAACGAGGTACAAAACAATGGATTTAAAAGGCAGAAATTTCCTGACACTGAAAGATTTCACACCGGAAGAGATCACATATCTGCTTGATCTTTCCGCAAAATTAAAAGAAAAAAAGAAAAAAGGAATTCCGGTTGATAAATACAGAGGAATGAATGTGGCATTGATCTTTGAAAAGACCAGTACCAGAACCCGCTGTTCTTTCGAAGTAGCTGCTCACGATATGGGTATGGGAACGACTTACCTTGATCCTTCAGGTTCACAGATCGGGAAGAAAGAAAGTATCGAAGATACAGCAAGAGTTCTCGGAAGAATGTTTGATGGAATCGAGTATCGTGGATTTGGACAGGAGATTGTGGAGGAACTGGCCAAATATGCAGGCGTTCCGGTATGGAACGGACTGACGAATGAGTATCATCCGACACAGATGCTGGCGGATATGCTGACGATTCGTGAACATTTCGGACATCTGAAAGGTATCAAACTGGTATACATGGGTGATGCAAGATACAATATGGGCAATTCCCTGATGATCGCATGTGCCAAATTAGGTATGCATTTCGTGGCATGTACGTCTAAGAACTATTTTCCGAATGAGGAACTGGTAGAGACTTGCAAAGGATATGCAAAAGAGACAGGAGCAACCATCACATTGACAGAAGATATCGAAAGCGGAACCAAAGATGCAGACGTTATCTGTACGGATGTATGGGTATCCATGGGTGAGCCGGACGAAGTATGGGAAGAACGTATCCGTGAACTGTCCCCATACAAGGTGACAAAGAAAGTAATGGAAAATGCAGGAGAACAGGCTATCTTCTTACACTGCCTGCCGGCATTCCATGATCTGAAGACGAAGATCGGCAAACAGATCCATGACAAATTCGGACTGGACGATATGGAAGTTACAGATGAAGTATTCGAGTCTCCGCAGTCAAAGGTATTTGACGAGGCTGAGAACCGTATGCATACGATCAAGGCTGTCATGGTGGCAACACTTGGTGAAAGAGAGTAGGCAAGAGCAGACAGAGTATGAAATCAGAAATATTACGTTTGTTAAAAGAGAATGATACATATATTTCCGGACAACAGCTGTGCGAACAGTTCCAGGTGTCCAGAACAGCCATCTGGAAAGTGATCGATCAGCTTAAGAAGGAAGGCTATCAGATAGAGGCGGTGCGTAACAAAGGCTACCGCCTTATCGAAAGTCCGGATGTTATGTCAAAAGCAGAGATCGACAGTCTGGTAGATACAAAGTGGGCAGGAAAGAACGTCATATATTATGATGAGACTGATTCCACAAATAACAGGGCAAAGGAAGCCGGAAATAATAAGGAACCTCATGGGACATTATTTGTTGCAGATATGCAGATGGCAGGGAAAGGGCGAAGGGGCCGCGTCTGGAAATCGCCATCCGGGAGCAGTATCTATATGACGATATTGCTGTATCCGGATATTCCGCCTGTAAAAGCGCCACAGCTTACACTGATCATGGCGATTGCCGTGGCAGAAGGAATCCGGGAGGTTACCGGTCTTGAGACAAAGATTAAGTGGCCGAATGATATCGTTGTGAATGGAAAGAAAATCTGTGGTATCCTGACCGAGATGAGTACAGAGATCGATTACATCAATCATGTAGTGATCGGAGTGGGAATTAATGTGAATCAGGATACATTTCCTGATGATATTAAGGAAACTGCCTCATCACTTAAGATGGAACTCGGAAAGCGCATAAAGCGTTCCGGGCTGATCGCAGCAGTAATGAAAATCTTTGAAAAATATTATGAGATCTTTCAGGAGACAGAAGATCTGTCAGGATTGCAGGAACTTTATAATTCCATGCTGGTGAATAAGGACCGGGAGGTCAAGGTCCTGGAACCAGGGAATGAATATAAAGCATATGCTATCGGCATCAATCAGACCGGAGAACTGATTGTAAGAACGCCGGATGGAAAAGAGAAAGAAATCTATGCCGGAGAGGTATCAGTTAGAGGAGTATATGGATATGTATGATGGAAAAGTAGTGCTTTGCGGTGCTAATTCATATGAAGAAAAGTATTATCTGAATCCGGATTTTGAACAGCTTCCGGATGATGTGAAGAATGAACTGAAGATTATGTGCGTATTGTATGTGCATGACGTAGGGGGAATCCTTACGCTGGTGTTTGAAGAAGACGGAGAATTATGCTTTGAGGTATCGACCGAGGAATTCGATCCGATGTTCGATGAGATCGGAAGCCAGCTTAAGATCAAGCAGCTGCAGAGAGAAAAACAGGATCTTCTGCAGGCATTGCAGTTATATTATAAAGTATTCTTCCTGGGCGAAGAGATAAACAGCGAAGAGTAACCAGAAGGCAGCAGACAAAACAGGAGGAGAAAGATGCTTCTTGTAATCGATGTAGGAAACACCAATATTACACTTGGTGTGTTTGATAAAGAAGAATTATTTGGTACATTCCGTATGAAGACAAAGCAGCCGAGAACATCGGATGAATATGGAATTACTTTACAGGAACTCGTAGAAAGACATGGGATTGAAAGTTCCAAGATCAATGCAGTGATCATTGCATCTGTAGTACCGGATGTGATGCATTCACTCGGCAGTGCGATCATCAAATACTTCGGTGTAAAGCCGGTGGTTGTATCTGCTGGAATTAAGACCGGAATCCGCATTGTCACAGAGAATCCGAGACAGGTCGGTCCGGACCGCATTGTAGATGCAGTCGGTGCGTATACTTTATACGGAGGTCCAACAATTGTTGTGGATTTTGGAACAGCAACAACATTTGACGTGATCGGTCCGGACGGAACATTTGAAGCAGGTGTGATCGCACCGGGAATCAGGACTTCGGCACAGTCCCTCTGGGGAGAGGCAGATATGCTTCCGGCAATAGAGATCCGCAAACCGAAATCAATTCTTGCAAAAGAGACAATTACGGCAATGCAGGCCGGCCTTGTATACGGACAAATCGGTCAGACGGAATATATTATCAGACGAATGAAAGAAGAATCCGGATATCCGAATGCGAAAGTAGTGGCAACCGGCGGACTTGGCAAGATAATTGCAAATGAGACCGATATGATCGATGTGTATGATTCACAGCTTACGTTAAAGGGACTTCGGTTCATTTACGAAAAAAATAAAAAAAATAAATAATCTGCAGTGTTGACAGTGTAGACTTGCAAAGAAATATGCAGCACTATATATCAAGAAAGCTTCGTTTATGAATGTTAGGGGCTGTCTCATCTGATATATAGTGCTGTGTGTTTCTTGAAAAAATTACAGATAATTGTAATCTGAGTGTGATAACAGGAGTAGAAAAATGAAAATCGGGAATGTTAATCTGGCAAATCCATATATACTCGCACCGATGGCGGGAGTAACGGATCTGCCTTTCAGACTTTTATGTAAAGAACAGGGAGCAGGGCTTCTCTGTATGGAAATGATCAGTGCAAAAGCTTTGCAATATAAGAATAAAAATACAAAAGCATTGCTGGCAATCCATCCGGATGAGTATCCGGTGTCATTGCAGCTTTTTGGATCGGATCCGAAGATTATGAGCGAGATGGCAAAGATGATAGAAGAACTGCCATTTCAGATCCTGGATATTAATATGGGATGCCCGGTGCCAAAAGTAGTGCGGAATGGAGAGGGATCCGCACTTATGAAGAATCCAGAGCTGGTACATGAGATCGTATCGGCAGTATCAAAGGCAATTAAAAAGCCGGTAACGGTGAAGATCAGAAAAGGATTCGACGATGATAATATCAATGCTGTGGAGATTGCAAAGATTATCGAAGATGCAGGAGGTGCAGCTGTTGCAGTACACGGACGGACAAGAGAACAATACTATTCCGGAAAAGCAGACTGGGATATCATCCGTCAGGTCAAGGAGGCTGTATCCATTCCGGTGATTGGAAACGGTGATGTGACTTCCGGAGAGATGGCACTTCAGATGAGAAGAGAAACAGGCTGTGACGGTGTGATGATTGGAAGAGGTGCACAGGGGAATCCATGGATATTCCACGAACTCCAGGAATACGAAAGGACCGGTGTTGTTCCGCCGAGACCGACTCCGGAGAAGATCAAAGAGACGATGCTAAGACATGCAAAATTGCAGATTGAATTCAAAGGAGACTTCATCGGAATCAGGGAGATGCGTAAGCATGTCGCCTGGTATACAAAAGGAATGAAAGGTTCGGCAAAACTCAGGGATGCGATCAATCAGGTGGAATCTTATGAGGAACTGGAAGTACTTCTGGACAAAGCAATCGTATAATGTACAAAAATGCTGAAAATAAAGGAAAAACGGGTACTTGCAGGTGATAAAAAGATTGACATAAAACATGCATTTATGTATAATAATGAAATTGTGAAAGTATCATTATTCTATGACAGATTAATTATTCAGATAGATGATTCAGGCATAAAAATGTCAGAGTAATATGGAACAGAAAAAGGAGCAGGAGACAGATGGAAGCAAAGAAAAAATTACTTACTTATGCTGGTTTAAAAGCACTGGAAGATGAACTTGAGAACCTCAAGGTTGTAAAACGTAGAGAGATCGCCCAGAAGATCAAAGAAGCAAGAGAACAGGGAGATTTATCAGAGAATGCAGAGTACGATGCAGCAAAAGATGAACAGAGAGACATTGAAGCACGTATCGAAGAACTGGAAGCAATTCTTAAGAATGCAGAAGTTGTAGTAGAAGACGAAGTTGATTTTAATAAGATTAATATCGGATGTACGGTAAAAGTATTCGACATCACATTTGATGAAGAGATGGAATTCAAACTGGTTGGTTCTACAGAAGCGAACAGTCTGGAAGGAAAGATTTCCAATGAATCACCGGTTGGCCAGGCATTGATGGGAAAACAGATCGGAGATGTCGTAACTGTAGAGACACAGGCTGGAGTAATGGAGTACAAGGTACTGGATATCAGCCGTTCATTATAACATTATAAAATAAGAGACAGACGGGCATCCGTCGAAGAATAACCAGAATACATGACTCAGGCCTCTCTCACACGGGAGGTCTGAATTCGGATAAGGAAGGAGAATAAAAAAGTGGCTAAGCAGCAGAACAACGGACAGGAACAGGACGTGAACCAGTTAAGAAAGGTTCGACGTGAGAAATTAGCAGACCTTCAGCAGAATGGAAAAGATCCATTTCAGATTACAAAATTCAATCAGACACATCACTCATTGGAAGTGAAGAGTCTGTATGAAGCACATGAAGCAGAACTTTTAAAAGACCACCAGACACCAGACGTAGAGGGAATGGATGAAGAACAGGCAAAAGAGGTTCTGAAGAAAGATTATGAAGAGAGAAGAAGTATCATGGATGCCAATCCAATTCATGTATCTATCGCAGGACGTATGATGTTCAAGAGAGTTATGGGTAAGGCTTCTTTCTGCAACATTCAGGATCTGCAGGGAAGTATCCAGGTATATGTTGCAAGAGATGCGATCGGAACAGACTCTTACACAGATTTTAAACGTTCTGATATTGGTGACATTTTCGGATTAGAAGGATTTGCGTTCAGAACAAGAACAGGAGAGATTTCTATCCATGCAGAGAAGATGACACTTCTTTCTAAGAGTTTACAGATCCTTCCGGAGAAGTTCCATGGATTAACAGATACCGATACACGTTACCGTCAGAGATATGTAGATCTGATCATGAATCCAGAGTCAAAAGAGACATTTATCAAACGTTCTAAGATCATCAAAGAGATCCGTAACTTCTTAGATGGACGTGGATTCATGGAAGTAGAGACTCCGATGCTGGTAAGCAATGCAGGTGGAGCGGCAGCAAGACCATTCGAGACACATTACAATGCGCTGAATGAAGATGTGAAACTCCGTATTTCTCTGGAATTGTACCTGAAGAGACTGATCGTCGGAGGACTTGAGAGAGTATATGAGATCGGACGAGTATTCCGTAATGAAGGTGTAGATACACGTCACAATCCGGAATTCACACTGATGGAATTATATCAGGCATATACAGACTATGAGGGAATGATGGAACTGACAGAGAGTATGTTCCGTTACCTCGCAGAAAAAGTGTGCGGAAGCGCAGTTATCAGCTACAACGGAACAGTTATCGATATGGCAAAACCATTCGAAAGAATTTCTATGATCGATGCTGTTAAGAAGTATGCAGGTGTTGATTTTGCAGAAGTTAAGACAGACGAAGAAGCTAAAGCATTAGCAGATGAACATCATGTAGAATATGAAGAACGTCACAAGAAGGGTGACATCCTGAACCTCTTCTTTGATGAGTTCTGTGAAGAGAAGATGATTCAGCCAACATTTGTAACAGATCATCCAATCGAGATTTCACCACTGACAAAGAAGAATCCGGAAGACCCGAATTATGTAGAGCGTTTCGAGTTATATGTATATGGACGTGAGATGTGTAATGCATACTCAGAGTTAAATGACCCGATTGATCAGAGAGAACGTTTTGCAGCACAGGAAGAAGCATTTGCAGCCGGTGATGAAGAGGCAAACCACACCGATGAAGATTTCCTGAATGCACTGGAAATCGGTATGCCGCCAACAGGTGGAATCGGATACGGAATCGACAGACTGGTAATGCTGCTGACAGATGCTCAGGCTATTCGTGATGTGTTATTATTCCCGACAATGAAGTCACTGGACGCTGACAAGAAAGCTTCCAAGACTTCCGAAGCAGCTCCGGCAGAGGCTGAAAAAACAGTTGAGAAGATTGATTTTTCCAAAGTAAAAGTTGAGCCATTATTTGAAGAAATGGTTGATTTCGATACTTTCAGCAAGTCTGATTTCAGAGCTGTAAAGGTAAAAGCATGTGAAGCAGTTAAGAAATCCAAGAAGCTGTTACAGTTCACTCTGGATGACGGAACAGGCACAGATCGTACGATTTTAAGCGGTATTCATGCTTATTACGAGCCGGAAGAACTGATTGGAAAGACCTTAATTGCAATCACCAACCTGCCACCGAGAGCCATGATGGGAATTGAATCTTGTGGAATGCTTCTCAGTGCAATTCATGAGGAAGAGGGCGAAGAAAAACTTCATCTTCTGATGGTTGATAACCACATTCCGGCTGGTGCAAAGCTGTACTAAAATTAAATATTAAATGTCTAAAACCATGATGTCAGACCGCATTTGACAACAATTTGACAACAAAATTTGGGATAATAATGAATCGTTATGAAGCATGACGAATTTCAGGTGAAAGGACACAGGTTTGGCAATGAAGTAAGAGCACTTCTTAGAGTTAATCTAAGAGGTGCTTTTTTGCGTTGCATATCAAAGAGGCGCCAGTGGCGCGTCTGATGATTCGGCCCTGGAAAGTTATATCCCGGCAGTCAGCTTCTGTAAAACAGCAAATCTAATTTTGGAGGAAAACATCATGGGTAAAAGTTATAAACCAATTACAAGTATGAAGGAAGTACCAGAGCAGCTTAGAAAATTACGCCGACAGTATCTGCGTTATCAACAGGCAGAGATTATTTACAGCATTTCTCATAAGAAACTTTTTGAACTCGCCAGTGATGCAGGTGCAATTTACAGAATAGATGGAACCGTATTGATTAACCGGGATATTTTTGATGACTATCTGGAGCGTTTTCATGAACCGGCAACAGGAAATGATAAGGAGAAGAAGACGGATGAGCGGTAATGTATGGATGTTTTCAGATGAAATCGATGATGAAGATCTGGAATTTATGCGCCATGATTACGTGACCTATAACATGGCGTGCGAATACTACAGACTGGGAATCAAACCCGTTGTCCGTATGGCACATGAAGCAGGGGCAGTATATAAAATTGGGAAAAAGGTGTTGATTCGAAGAAGTATATTTGAAGCATATCTGAGAGAGAAGAGAAAGATTTGATGGAGGAGAAGAACATGAGCAATCAGAGAAAAATACTACATGATGACAGGAATGGATTAGATTATGTGTTGGTAGGAGATTATTACCTGCCAGTGCTATCATTACCGGAAGAAACCAGACCGATTGGGTACTGGGGAATGCTTCGAAAAGAATATATGAAAAACTATAAATCAGGTATGTATTCTTATCTTCTGTTGACTGGGAAATTGGACAGCTATCTGGCAGATCTGAATGAACAGGCACAGGAACGGTATGAATTGATTGAGGCACAAATACGAAGTGCGGAGGGAGTTACAGAGGAATTAAAAGCATGTAATCCTATGGAGTGGGTGCGACAGTGTAATAATGTCGAGAATCGTGTGCAGGAAATTGTATTGAGTGAATTGGTATATGTATAGGAGGAGCGTATGAGATACAGGATTGAATATGCTGATGGAAGATGTTGCAATTTCGCAAACAGCAGAAAAGATTTACTGGATTGGTTGAAACTTCTGAAAGATGAACAGATTGTTGATATCCGTAAAATCTATAAAAGCGGTGTTACAGATTCAGTTCTGGATAGTTACCGAAGATATTTAAAATAGTGAAGGGGTAGATGAAGATGTTGAAGCATATATGAGCCAGCACCGTCATGATACAGACATACAGGAATTGAAAACATATTTTACAAGTGTGATAGACTGGATTTCTGGTGTATTTAGTGATGTGGAAAGTGAAATGCGTGGGATTGAGTGGGGAAGATTATTTGAAACTTATCATAACCAACCATATGATCCGGTGGAAGCAGGAAGCGGCACATAAGGAAGCACCGAAAGTAAGAGAAGATAAAGCCAGATAGATGTGAGGACGTGGGAGAAATCCTGCGTCCTTTTTTAATGCGGATAAATATGATAGATGGTAAATAGTGTGTTGTTATTACTCGGTCAACCGACTATGATATATAGTGAATATTTTGTAGAAGATAGAATGTCTGGTGACAGATGAAAAGCAGCATAAAGAATAGCGGTGAAATTCAAACAAAGGAACCTTACATCAAATGTAAGTGGTGTATTTATGCTTTGTGTAGTAAAATTTTAATTGTAAAAAAGTATGAACAAAAAAGAGGTGTTAAGAATGGATTATACAAAAAAACTTTTAGAAGTACGCGACCTGCACAAAGCATATTCCAAAGAGGGCGTTCCCACAAAAGCACTAAACGGAATTACCTTTGATGTTCTAAGTGGCGAATATTTGGGAATTATGGGAGCCAGCGGTTCCGGGAAAACAACATTATTAAATTGTATTGCTACGGTCATTAAACCTACCTCTGGACAAATTTTGCTCTCCGGGGCGAATATAAGTGCCTTTGACGGTGCTAAGTTAGCGGAATACCGTGGAAATAGAATTGGTTATCTGTTTCAAGACTTTGCTTTGCTTGATAATTTGACAGGCAGAGAAAATATTCTGTTGCCCTTATCCATTCACAATATAGATAGTTCCATAGCCGAAAAGCACCTAAATGATATAGCCGGATTTCTTGGAATTACTGATGTTCTTTCAAAGTTTCCGGCGCAAATGTCCGGCGGTCAAAAGCAGCGTGTAGCCGCAGCCCGTAGTTTGATTTCTAATCCAGATATTATTTTGGCTGATGAGCCGACAGGCGCATTAGACACAAAAGCTGCACGGTTGCTTATGGAAAAATTACAGGAAGTCAACCAAGTGCAAGGACGTACCATTTTAATGGTTACGCATGACCCTAACGCAGCAAGTTTCTGTTCCCGCATTTTGTTCATACAGGACGGCGTTATTTTCCATGAATTGCGTCGCAAAGTTCCGACAGAAACACGGGAAGAATTTTATGCGCGCATATTACAGGTAATGGCGCAAATGGGAGGAGGGAGCGCAAATGTTCTTTAACCTTGCATGGAGAAATTCCAAACGTAGCCGCAATGAAAATCTGATTTACTTTCTGACAATGGTAACGGCGGTAGCGGCATTTTACATTGTGCTTTCTCTCGGAGCGCAGGACGTTATACGCTTTTTAAGCAGCCTTGAAAGCGATGCCGTGGAACGGCTGCTTACAAACCTTTTACCTACTGTCTATGTTTGTGCATTATTATTTGTATTTTTCCTTGTAGTATTTGCAAATAAGTATCAGCTCGAATGTCGCAGCCGGGAACTAGGATTATATTTGATGTTTGGTATGACAAAGACCCGATTATTTACGCAAATTATGACGGAGGGGCTTATCACTTCACTTGTCGCCCTCTTGGGTGGACTTATCTGCGGTGGTTTTCTATCCGAAGTTATCAGCCTTGCAACGGCACGTTTAGTCGGACACGGTGTTATTGCACATCAATCAAGTTTTTCATTAAGCGCAGTTTTCTTTACGATATTGGGATTTTTAATCATCCAATGTGTGGCGTTGTTTATACTATGCGGAAAATTGTTTAAGAAAGAAGTCCACCAACTGCTTTATGGAGAAATGGGAAAAAAACAACACACGGGCAGCACACACGGAAGTTTGCTATCCCTTGTAATTGGTACGGCAGTTTTACTTGTTGCATACTGGGTTGTCATAGAACACTTCATGACTGGCGGTGGTGTAATGCTGCTTGTTGCTGTCCTGCTTGGAATTGTTGGAACAATTCTTTTTATCCGAGGCATTGCCCGGCTTTTAAGTATAGTAGCTGCTTCTAACAAACGGAAAGCGACAAATGGACTTTATGTATTTACTTTGCGACAGCTTCACGAGAATGTTGTTTATAAATATATTTCAATTAGTGTTGCGTCTATTCTGATGATGCTTACCATTATGTTTATTGCAAATGGTTCTGCAACTATTATGTCGCATGGGAATGAATTAACAAGAACTTCTGCTGTTTATGATTTTACAGTAATGGGCGAAGAACAGAATGTTGAGCAATACCTTTCCGACGACCAAATGCGAGTTTATGTAGCTAATCTTAACCGTATGGAAACAGGGAACATGAAACGTCCTGCTTCCGGGGAAATGAAATCCTTTGTTGACTGGTCTGTATTAAGAAAAGAGATTGTTCAAAACTTGCCAGAGGGTGTAATAGACCCTGCGACACAAGAAGCTGCCAGTTACGAATTTGGTTCACATCAACCCGCAGCCCTTAATCTGCTTGGATTTATTGATACGGGGAGTGTTTCTCCTTATATGCTCCCAGTTTCATCATATAATCGCCTGTTGGAAGCCGCAGGAGAAAAGCAAATAAATCTTGAAAATGACGAAGCTGTTTTTTACCTCAACCCGGACTTTTTAGAAGATGAACAGGAAGATACCGTTGCTCTGTTAGACAGGATTGCAGAGAACGCACAGACAAGCGGTAATGCGTTGATTTCCATTGACAAAAAGTCAGTTACACTTGTTCCGTCTGTACCGATGAAAGGACTTACTGCTGATGAAAATGTTAAAATTGTAACCGCATTGATTGTTTCCGACGAGATATATCATAACTATGTAGACCCGGACACCTGTTCTGTATATTGGAATTTCTGTATTCCGAATGAGATTGTAGAAGCAAACGGACTGATGCTGTCCGTTATGGAAGCACGCGATTTGCTGAAGCCGTCCGGTCTGTATTACGAAAGCTATCTTGATAATTTCGGGCGGCAACTATTTTATCTTATCTCCGGGAGTTACATGACTTTATATATGGGCTTTATGCTATTGATTATCGCGTGTGCATTGCTTGCTTTGCAATTCTTAACACAAATGCAATCGACAAAATCAAGATATTTGACACTCTCAATTTTGGGTGCGAGGCGAGAACAGATAAAACGGTCAATTTATAAACAAGTTTTATGGTATTTTCTACTCCCCCTAATGTTGGCTTGTATAAGTGGTACGGTTGGTCTTTATGCAATGCAGCAGCATTTATACTCTGACAGCACAAGGATCGGGCAATCTTATCCGTTGTTGATTATTATGGCATTTACTGTCGTTCTTATTATGGCAATTTACGGTGTGGCTGTTGCGCGGACAGCTACACGGGAAATCGGAAAAATAAATTACAAGCCTAATTCATAACAGGCTTACGTGAAAGGAGGTGGTCGTATTGGCACGAATTATGGTAGTTGAAGATGATGTTTATATGCGGGAAGAACTGACGGATTTATTGAGAAAGTCGGGGTATGAAACAGCCTCGTTATTTGATTTTGAAAACGCAATACCGGAAATTACAGAGTATTCCCCCGATTTGGTTTTACTCGACATAAATCTTCCATTTCATTCCGGCTTTGAAATCTGCAAAGAATTAAAAGCAAAGCAGCTTGGAACAGTGTTGGTATTGACAGCAAGAGATAAATTGCAGGACGAACTTCACGCATTAGGATTGGGAGCTGATGACTACTTAACAAAGCCGTGTAATATAGAGCGCCTGCTTGCCCGCATTAAAAATTTATTACGACGCAAAGAGGAACAGATACGGCAAGGCTTACTGGACGGGAACGGATTTTTACTTGACCCAAACACCTTTACAATTTATGTGGGGAAGAGTTCTTCCCTCATGCCACCCAATGAGGGAAAAATATTGCTTGCGCTTTTGAAGAAAAGCCCTAATCTTGTTACCAAACATGAGCTGTGCAACGTGCTTTGGGGAACGGAAGAATGCATTGACGAAAATGCGCTGCAAGTAACTTTTACGCGATTGAGGAAAACGCTCCGTGAATTTGGTCTTGAAGAACGGATAGAAACAGTACGCGGACAAGGCTACCGCTTGAAAGAGCAGGTGCGATTATGAAGAAGCTAAAAATATTTTTAACCTATATTTCCTCTAATCGTGTATGGATTATCACACTTGCCTGTTTGGACGTATTCTTTATATTCCTTGCCTGGCTGGCTAATCCAGATTATTTTATCAATTATGTTGCATTGATCATTTTCGTATCATTTGCCACACTTGCTATCCCGCTTGCTATATCAATCAGAAAACGCAACAAGACAGACGCTATTTTTCGGCGTTTTCTATTGGAGCCAGACGATACCAACGAATACTTACTGTGTGAAGCTGTTCCCGCAGTATTACGCCCTTATATCTGTGAATTGGGGCAGCATTTGAGGACGCAGCAGGAATATATCAACGAACAGAAAATTACAGTTACAGATTATCAACACTACATTGAAAATTGGGTACATGAAATCAAAAAGCCGCTATCCCTTATGACCTTGCTACTGGACAATCGAAAAGATGAAATGTCCCCTTTGGTTCATACCCGTATGCTGTATGTACGCGACCATACCCGACAGGATATAGAACAAATTCTATACTTTTCAAGGCTTGGGGCTACTCATAAGGATTACTTTTTTGAGCCGCTTTCAATTCTTGAAATTTGTCGTGAAGCAGTTGAAGATAATTTAACGCTTCTTGAAGAAGCTGGATTTTCTGTTGAATATACCGAAAACGATGCTCAAGTGATTTCTGACAAAAAAGGTTTGATGTTCATTTTAGGACAGATAATCAGCAATAGTGTGAAATATACGGGGAACAATCCTGCTCCTCGACTTCTCTTTTCCATTGCTGATAGTGCGGATAATGAACAGATTTCTTTATCTATGAAAGATAACGGCACAAGCATACCGTTGTCTGACTTACCTTTTGTTTTCGACAAGGGGTTTACTGGAGATACGGGCAGTTACCTTAGTCGTTCTACGGGTATGGGGTTATACCTTGTTCAGAAAATGGCAACTGACCTGTCTATCACGGTGGAGCTAAAAAACAATTCTTGCGGTGGAACAACTGTAACCTTGACGTTCCCGAAAGTGGAGCGTCCATTTGGGAGGTAATGAAATGCAGTTACAAAACGAAACAATAAAAGAGCGCACACCAATAAAAGGCTTGCTCATTGATTGGTTGATTATATTTGGAACATATCTTTTTATCCGTGTATTCTTCGCCCTCTTTGGGCTTCATCAGAATATTGTCATTTTGGGCTGTTGCCTTGCGGTATTGCCATATCTTTTGGGGGCAGTATATTTACAGAAATCCCACAAGCAATGTCCATTATGGCTTTCTGCATCGGCTATTTTAATACCGTCCATTGTTGAAAAAATAGCGATATATTTATTTGGTGCGTACTTATACAATTTAAGCCCGATAAATGTTTTAGGAGTTATGGAAGCGATTAAGAGTAACGCATCATACACAAACTTCATTAAAAATCAATCAGCACAGAATTTAATCAATCTATCATATTTGAATTGGACATACATTCTATGCAGTATAGCTATTTCTGTTTTGGTTATCTTGCTTTTAAATCAGACAAAACAGAAAAGTAATAAAGGATAAAGAGAACTTTATGAAAGTGACATAGTATAAAACATCTGCCACTCGACGGCAAAAGAAAAAAAAACGTCGCACAGCAAATATATAGGGTTAATTGTGAGATGAAAATATGAGAAATTAGCTGTATTTGGTATATCTGAATCCGGCAGAGAGATTGGAGAAAAGTTGATACTTTTGCTTGATGAAAGACAACGGAAAGAACTTGCACAGTATTCGCCATATATTGCAATACCAAAGGTGTCTTCGCAAAACAGAAGATATATTCCGATGGATTATCTTGAAGGAGAAATAATTCCAGGCGATAAACTTTTTACAATGCCGTCAGCCACAAGTTACGAGTTTGGAATACTAATGTCCAATGTTCATATGGCATGGACCAGAGCAGTATGTGGTCGACTAAAGAGTGATTATAGTTATTCTAATATGATTGTTTATAATAATTTCCCTTGGCCTTCTCCAACAAATGATCAAAAGGAAAAGATAAGAAAAACGGCACAGGCTATCTTGAATGCTAGAGCACTTTATACAGATAGCAATCTTGCAGATCTTTATGATCCTTTGACAATGCCAACAGAATTACTGAAAGCACATAAAGCAAATAACAGAGCAGTGATGCATGCTTATGGATTTAGCATTAAAATGTCAGAAGCAGACTGTGTTGCTGAATTAATGAGAATGTATCAGAAATTGACAAAAGAAAAATAATGATTACCCCAAAGGGCATTAACCATAAGTGGTTAGTGCCTATTTTTTTGCTTTTTTTCAAAATCATCTGACTTTATACATTCTGCCACATGTGATTAGTGGAAAAATGATTTTTCAAGAAAATCCATGTCCTCACGTTCTCTGGAATATGCAACTAGCGAAGAAGTATTTCATTTATGTACAAAAAACTTGCAAAAAGGGGTTGGTAAATACCATTTCCAACGCTTTATAGGTAGAGGAATAATTATTTTTCAAAATTTCCCAAAATCATGTCCGATTTTGTCGCTCCCAATACAGAGTATATGAAGGGACTAACGAAAGTAAAAGAAAAAATGATAAAAATGTAAAAAAATATCACGAATCTTTTGCATCTTGCAAAGTCATTTGACTTTAGTAATTAGAGGACGTTTTGGAATGTTCCTTTGTTGAACCTTGACAATTGATAAGTGCACCCTGAAAGCCTACCAGGAGTTCTGCCATGACCTTTCTTTTTCTGAAAGCAAGCGGAATCATAATGACACTCCCGATGATGGGCGGTTGATCAAAGCCTTATGATCAGTGACCTGTGTATGCAGGCAGAGGCAGTCTGAGACGGCTGCAGGTGACAGGGAAACGCACAATAGACCGCTGATGCAACAAGTAACTAATAACAATGATTAAAGGGTATCATGCCCGGAAAGGACGTAAAAACTATGAATAGAGTGATTTTAATGGGAAGACTGACAAAGAATCCGGAGATCAAATATGCCGGAAAAGATAATGATATGGCAGTAGCAAGATATACATCTTCACAAGGGAATGCGGATTGTGATCGGTGGTCGCATCAGCACTGGCAGTTATAAGGATAAGGATGGAAAGACGATTTATACCACAGATGTGATTGTGGAAGAACATGAATTTGCCCAGAACAAGGACAGCGGTGCTGGAGCAGATTCATCAGAAACTCCGAAAACAGATAAAGACGGATTTATGGAAGCGAAGGATGGAGAAAATCCGTTTGACTAATAAAAGCAGAAATCTGTCTAATAAAAATGTGGAGGTTATTTATGAGTGTAAGTTATAACAGATTGTGGAAACAGCTCATTGATAAAAATATGAAGCGAATAGAAATGCAACACCTCACCGGGATTAGTGCAAATATCCTTGCCCGGATGGGAAAAAATCAATATGTATCAATGGAAACAGTCGAGAAAATTTGTAAGAAAATGGATTGTACTATTGACGAGATGATGGAATTTACAGATTAAAGATAGCAAGCCGGATACGGCATAATTCTCTTAGCAAAGCTAAGAGCGCACTTCTATACAGGCAATTACATCTGCCTGTATCGTGCGACCTGCGGTGCCATTCCTGACTTTGAAGAATTTCAATCCGGGAATATAGCGAAATCATAGATTTCGTACAAGGGGATAATTTCCCCTTGCGGCAAGAAGCCTATCCAATTGTAATAACTAATCTATTTTAAAATTGCGGAGGTCAGTATTTCTTTATTGTGAAACAACGACCTCTGTTTTTTATATCCAGGAATCGGCATTTATGAGAAGACCGGTTCTTTTTGTTTACAGAAAAAGGAGGACAGGAAAGTGAGCAGAGCAAAAAATCCGAAATATGAATCCATGTCATTGGAAGAACTGAGAGCCAACATGGAAAAAAGTAAAAAGGAACTGGAACATGCGATCCACAATAAAAATATTCTTGAACAGAGGAAAAGGATAGTGGAGCGAAAGGAACGTTCCCACAGATTGATCGTTAAAGGAGCAGAGTTTGAAAAAGCATTTCCATTATCCAGAGATTTGGAACAGGAAGAAGTTCAGGATGTTATGGAACAGTTGCAGAACAGTAGTTACAACAAGAGTATTGTGCGACAGGTTTACATAGCAGCCTTACACAAAGAGCAACAGCAGATTGCAGAAGCAGTTGAAAGAGCAGAAAAAGGAGATGACAGTTAATGGCATTGTATCATTTTTCGGTAAAGCAGGTGTCCAGAGGAAAAGGTCAGACAGTGGTTAATTCCGCAGCGTATATTTCGGGGCAGAAGCTTTATAACGATTATTATGGACAGACGCATGACTATACAAAAAAGTCTGGAGTAGTTTTCACAGAAATTCTGACGCCGGAATATGTGCCGGAACGTCTGACTGATCGGGAAACACTCTGGAATGAGGTAGAAAAGGTGGAGAAAAGTAAACGGGCACAGTTAGCTTATTCTTTTGATATTGCTTTGCAAAATGAACTGACGCTAGATGAAAATATAGAACTGGCAAGAGCGTTTTGCCGGGAGCAGTTCGTAGCACATGGCATGATTGTAGATCTGGCAGTTCATGAGGGAAAATCAAAGAATGAGGATGAACCAGATAATCCACATTTTCATGTACTTGCTCCAATCCGTCCTTTTACAGAAGATGGAAGATGGGGCAACAAGCAGAAACGGGAATATGTTCTGGATGAAGATGGAAACCGGATAAAAGATGCTAAAGGGAAGGATATATTCAATGCTGTTTCCACTACCGGGTGGAATGATCCGGAGCTTTTAAAGGAATGGAGAAGAGCGTGGACGGAGAAAGTAAATGAAAAATTCCGGGAGTGCCACATGGCAGCCAGAATTGATCACCGTTCTTACAAAGAGCAGGGAATTGACTTGATTCCGACCATACATGAGGGATATGAAGTTCGGGCGATGGAGAAAAAGGGGATTAAAACAATCATCGGGGAACTGAACAGAGCTATTCGACAGTTCAATCAGATGTTTATTTCTTTGAAAGAATCCATTCAGTGGATGAAGACAGCTTATGAAGAAATGAAGGTAGAACTGGATCGCAGACAGAACCCTACACTTCTGGAAAGCCTGCAAGATTATTATGATAAAAAGACACAGGGCAGACTACCGCTCCCAAATTTCTATGCGGAGATGAAACGGAGAGGGAAGAATCTCTCCAACTTACAGGAGTTTGCAAAGTCTATCAATTATCTTCAGACACATCAGATAGAGACAATGGATGACTTGAAGGAACGGATTGATGAACTGAATGGTGTTGTATCAGTCAGTAAAAAAGAGATTTCCGAAAAGCGAGATCAGTTAAAGAAACTGGAAAATCTACAAAAGATGGCAGAAGTAATAAAGATAAACCAGCCATTGATTGATGAATATAACCGTTTCTATTTTCAGAAAAGAAGGGAGAAATATTACCAGCAGCATAAGAAAGAAATCAATTACTATCGCAAATGTGAACGGGAGCTGAAACAGCATCTGGATAAAAATGGAAAAGTGCCAACTGCCAGATGGAAACGGGAAAAAGAAGAACTCCGGACAGCGATCGAAGAGCTGAAAGCAGATAAGCAGCCATATCAAGATGAGTTGGCTTTTGTGAAAAAAGTACAGACCTGTGCAGATATTGCCAGACGTGACCGGGAAATGGCAGAAGCAGATACTTCCGGGCGTTCAGAAGAAAAAAGCGAGAAGCAGACAAAGTTCCCAGCATTTCACGCAGCTCAGACGGAAGATATTTTTGAAGAAAGCGGTAAAGCAGAGCAACAGCCGGTGAATCAGCAGGAGAAGAAGCCAGAAAAGAAGACTTCTCTTCTGAGAAAATTGGATGAAAAGAAGAAAGAGTGTGCAGAGCGTGATGCAAAACAACAGGCAGTGAGGGAAAAACGGAACCATGAGATGAGTTTATAACAGTCTGTCAACAGGACAGATAGGAAAGGATGATGAAAATGCAGTATACAGAAGAACAGATTGCAAGAGCAAACCAGACCGATCTTGTTTCTTTCCTGAACGAACAGGGAGAACAGTTGGTAAAAAGTGGCAGAGAATACCGTTGGAAAAAGCATGACAGTGTAACGATATCCGGAAACCGATGGTATCGGCATAGTCAGAGTAAAGGAGGTTATCCGGTAGATTTTGTAATGGAATTTTATTATGCAACATTCCCGGAAGCAGTGAAAATGCTGATCGGGGAAGAAGGCGAAGGCAGGCAGAAGTCCTGCCCCGCCCCGTCAAAAGACTTCCGATTACCGGAGAAAAATAAAGATAATGAAATGATTGTAAAGTATCTGACAGAAAGCAGAGAGCTTGAGAAAAATCTGGTGATGGAATGGATTGTCAGAGGAGATATTTACGAAGAAAAGAAGCATCATAATGTTGTATTTATCGGCAGAGATGCAGATGGTATTCCAAGATATGCACATTGCCGTGGAACTGGTGAAATGAAATATCGTGGAGATGTAGCCGGTTCTGATAAAGCTTTTGGATTTTGCCACAGAGGAACGGATAATCAGTTGTTTGTGTTTGAAGCAGCCATTGATCTGCTCTCTTTTATTCAGTTGTTTCCCAAAGACTGGAAGAAACGCAGCTACCTGAGTCTGGGTGGAGTCTCCAGTGTGGCACTGATGACCTTTCTTTCTGAACGCCCTCAGATTACTTCTGTTTTCCTGTGCCTGGATAATGACCAGGCAGGGAATGAGGCTTGTGAGAAACTGGCAGGAGAAATCTCAGAAGGATACAGTGTAATTCGTCTGAAACCATCGCGAAAAGACTGGAATGAAATCCTCTGTGATAAAAATACTGACAGAAAGAAAGCAATCGCAGAAACAATCACAATAAAAGTACCAGAAGCAGAAGAACTGGTGCCGATGTTATGTTATGAAGATATTAAGCAGACCAGTGTGGAGTGGTTGTGGTTTCCTTATATTCCATTTGGAAAACTGACAATCATTCAGGGCAATCCGGGAGAAGGAAAAACTTATTTTGCAATGATGCTGACGGCAGCTTGTACCAATCGAAAGTTATTTCCTAATATGGAAGATATTGAACCGTTCAATGTAATTTATCAGACAGCAGAGGACGGTATGGGTGACACTATCAAGCCAAGACTGATAGAAGCAGGAGCAGATCTGAGCCGGGTTATGGTAATTGATGATACGGAAGAAGCATTAACCCTATCTGATGATCGAATTGAAAAAGCAGTCAGACAGAATCGAGTGCGGCTTGTAATCATTGATCCGGTACAGGCATTTATTGGAGCAGATGTGGATATGAACCGGGCAAATGAAGTGCGTCCGGTGTTCCGAAAACTGGGAATGATTGCCGAGAAGACCGGATGTGCCATTGTGCTGATCGGACATCTGAATAAATCTTCCGGAACACAGAGCACTTATCGAGGACTTGGTTCTATTGATATTATGGCAGCAGTGCGAAGCTTGATTTTCATCGGAAAAGTAAGAAAAGATCCAACCACAAGGGTGTTGATTCATGAAAAAAGCTCGCTAGCGCCACCAGGGGAGACAATGGCATTTAAACTGGGAGACGAAGAAGGATTTCGATGGGTGGGAGCTTATGAGATTTCCGCAGATGAATTGTTAGATGGAAAAGAAGGAAAAGCAACAGAAACAAAGCTGGAGCGAGGGAGAAAATTGATCAGGGAACTGCTTGCTGATAAAAAAGAAATTTCAATCAGGGAATTAGACGAAAAGGCAAAGGAGCAGGGAATATCCGGGAGGACAATGCGTGATGTGAGAAGCCGAATGAAGAATGAGTTGGAGTACCAAGTAAATGAAAAGCAGGAGAATAGTATTCGATTAAAAGAATGATGGGTGGCAGAGTCATCGAAGCAAATACAGATTTTTATAGATACCCTATCTGCCACCTGCCGTCTGCCGGTGCATGAATACTTTCAAGTATCAGGAGTAAGTAAAAGTAGATTGACAGATAATATAGAAAAGCGTATTATAATAATAAGAGGTGGGATTTCCCACACAAATGCTTGCGTAGGAGGTGTTGATAATGGAAGCAATGAAAGATTATGTTGCCCATCTGGATAACAAAAAAAGAATTACTCTCAGAGGAGCTGCTTATCAGTATTATAATGTAAAAGAATATGGAAATGGCTGCATTATTCTGGAACCTCGGGAACTGGCAGTGCCAGAGTGCATTTCAGCCAGAACTCTGGCAGATATGGATCGTGCAGTAAGCAATTTTAAAAGAGGCGATGTTTCCCAGGCTATTGACCTGTCAGATTTTTAAAAGGAATGAGAGATGAATTTTAATATACGAATGGGAATTCCTGAAATGCAGGAACTTTGGTTAGATCTGCAGGAGAAATATCGTTCCGGTAATATAAAAAAGAAGGAAGAACAGTTGTATAAAAAATGGGGAAAGGCTTTAAAGCTGTTGTCGGCTGATCCGGGTTATCCGAGTCTTCAAACCCATGAAATAGAGCCATTATCCAGACGTTACGGAATGAAAGTGTGGCAATCTTATCTGGAAAATAAAACCAGTGGCGCAATGAGAATGTACTGGGTTTATGGACCAGACCAGAAAGATATTACAATTATTGGATTGGAGCCACACCCGGAAGATAAGAAAAATGGCGCATACGACCGAATTTCACTGTCGGATTTGTAGAATAAAACTGAATATGGAACTTAACACGAGCAGTTAGTCTATGAAAAATAGGTTAGCTGCTTTTTTCATGCAGAAAAGGAGGTGCGGTGTATGGGATATGCACGTAAAGATGTAGAGAAAACAAAGAAAATAGCAAAGAAATTCGTCCGTTATCAGGAAGGGGCAGAGCTTTACAGCATTGGGCTGACGAAATTCCAGGAGCTGGCGAAAGAAGCCAAAGCAGTGTATAAGATTGACAAGGTTGCCCTTGTAAACTGTGAGATATTTGAAAAGTATCTGGAGACATTCCGGATTGCGTAGGGAAGAAAAAATTGTGGAAGGACGAAAAACAGGGATTGACTTTTTGTCATACGAAAACTATAATGAAGATGTGGAGGAATAAGAACAGATATGGCGAAGACAGGAAGACCAAAGTCGGAAAATGTAAAAAAGAAAGTATTGAGTATCCGGGTGGAAGATTCTATGTATAAGCGTATCTGCGATTATGCCGGAAAGCACAAAATGACTGTGACAGAAGTTGTCCTGCAGGGACTGGAAAGAATTTTGAACAGACCTGAATAACATGAAGTCCTTCCTTTATTGAAGGAGGATTTTATATGGCACAGACAAGAAAAGATCTGCGAGGCAGAGTCTTGCGGAAAGGTGAATCACAGAGACGTTCCGATGAGAGGTATGTATATACTTATACAGATCCCCTTGGAAGACGTAAGTATGTTTATGCACAAGACCTTGTAACGCTTCGAGAAAAAGAAGCACAGCTCATGAAAGACCAGATGGACGGTCTGGATATTTATGTTGCCGGAAAGGCTACAGTAAATTTTGTATTTGACCGCTACATGAGTCTCAAAAACAATCTGAAACCAACGACCAAGAGTAATTATCTTTATATGTATGACCGATTTATCCGGGATACATTTGGAAAGCGGAATATAGCAGAGATTAAGTATTCTGATGTGGTGCAGTTCTATAATCATTTGACCAAGAAGCAGGAACTGAAGATTAACACATTGGAAACCATTCATACGTTATTGCATCCAACTTTTCAACTGGCTGTAAGGGATGACATTATCAGAAAAAATCCTACGGATGGAGTCATGGCAGAATTAAAGAAAAACTTAGGCATGAAGACCGGTGTGAGACATGCACTGACAATTCCACAGCAGAGAGCATTTATGGAATATATTGCTGCGCATCCGATTTATTTTCACTGGTGGCCGATTTTTACGATTTTTCTTGGAACCGGGTGCCGGATTGGAGAAGTTTTAGGGCTTCGATGGGAAGACATTGATTACGAGAAGCGGATTATCAGCATCAATCATAATCTGACGTATTATCCGGTAGGAGAAGACCGGGCATCGGAAAATCACATTTCGACGCCGAAAACAGAAGCCGGAATGCGTACGATTCCCATGTTGGATACAGTGAAAGATGCTTTTGAAATGATCTGGGAAGAGCAGAAAGAAAATGGCTGGACAGATGCAGAGATTGACGGAATGACAGGCTTTGTTTTCTGTAACCGTTATGGAAATATAATGAATGCCCAGTCAGTCAATCGAGCAATCAAGAGAATCTCATCTGCTTATAACGCAACAGAAGAAATAGAGGCAAAAAAAGAGCATCGGGAGCCGGTGCTGTTGCCGGATTTTTCAGCGCACAGCTTGAGACACACATTTTGCACAAGGCTTTGTGAAAGAGAAACAAACCTGAAAATAATCCAGTCGATCATGGGGCATAAGGATATTCAGACCACTATGGATATCTATGCAGAAGCGACAGAGGAGAAAAAACAGGAAACATTTGAACATTTGGCTGCAACAATGGATGTATTTTAAGAAGGGCTTATGAACCCTTTCATCTGACAACAGAAATAACCAAATGACATCAAATTGACAACAGATATGATTTGACAATGATTCATCATGAATGGTGATGAAGAGAAGACAATTTAATAGAAATAGCACAGCGAAGCATCACGAAGGGTAATGAAGAAAAATCAAAAAAATTCCCGACAATGAAGTCACTGGATGCTGATAAGAAGACTGCTAAGGCTGAAACTAAAGCGGTAGAAACTGCACCAGAGAAAGAAGAAGTTATTGATTTCTCTAAAGTAAAGGTTGAGCCTTTGTTTGAAGAATTTGTTGATTTTGATACATTTAGTAAGTCAGATTTTAGAGCGGTTAAGGTTAAAGAATGTATTGCAGTACCTAAATCAAAGAAGCTGTTACAGTTCACTCTTGATGATGGAACAGGCACAGATCGTACGATTTTAAGCGGTATTCACGCATTTTATGAGCCAGAAGAACTAGTTGGAAAGACACTTATTGCAATCACAAATCTTCCACCGAGAGCAATGATGGGAATTGAATCTTGCGGTATGCTGTTGTCAGCAATCCATGAGGAAGAGGGAGAAGAAAAACTTCATCTTTTGATGGTGGATAATCATATTCCAGCGGGCGCAAAATTATATTAATCTCTCTATATAGCGAGCAGAAAAAACGTGTACTGCAACAAATTTGTAAGTTGATATGAAGAGACATGAAGTTGAAAAGTAGATAAATTTTGAATATCGTAAAATAACATAAAAAGGAACTTTCTTTTGGAGAAATCTAAGAGGGAGTTCCTTTTTTTGTTGCAATATGGTTGGAGCGAAGGAGATTTATAATATGCAAGCACTTTATGGATATCATGAATGGAAGCTATGCCCAAACACATTTCCCTTGCAAGTTATGGGATGCAGGAGAAAAGG